>Ga0306910_1000159_pt1 | contig 40492 bp, 29 predicted proteins | sample AntRauMFilla2698_FD_190438 | JGI IMG/M metagenome (GOLD analysis project Ga0306910, IMG submission 190438) | Saline lake microbial communities from Rauer Islands, Antarctica - Metagenome Filla 2 #698 (v2) (version 2) | ecosystem: Environmental > Aquatic > Non-marine Saline and Alkaline > Saline ... | reverse complement strand
GCAATCGCGCGTTTTCGAAAGTGAAATCGTTCGGCGGAGGTGAGTGTTCTAAAATCAGTTTTTTCCATGACGGGAGATACGAAATATAATTAAATATATTACTATATATTACCGCTGTGTTAATAACCCGGATCATTTTGAGCAACAGGCAGAATTTTTCCACTGAAGTACTGATGGCCTTTAAGTAAAAAGTCAGCTAAATATTCAGCCATAGCTTCTGGCTTAAGCTCCGGCTCAAAGCCCGGAAAAGCTGTTTCGAGCATTTCTGTATGGACGGCGCCAAGACATAGCGCATTAAAAGTATGACCTTCTCCGCCTAATTCTGCCTGAAGACATTCGGTTAAGATACTCAATCCTCCTTTGGCGGAGCTGTAAGCCGAAAGTCCAGGAAACTTGGAACTTCCCTGAAAACCTCCCATGCTTGAGATATTAACAACATGAGCATTATAGAAAAGTGGATAAAATGATTTTATCAGTTGTACAGGTGCAGTTAAATTAACTGAAATTTGTTTTTCCCAATCTTCAGAACTCTGCTTTAAGAAAGGTTTATTAATTAATAGTCCTGCATTATTCACCAGTCCCTGAACAGTACTCCATTTGTTGCTTATTTCTTCAAAAGCATTTTGAATATCATGAAAATCTGTGATATCTGTTGCTGTATATTGGAAATTTTGTCCCAGTTCATTTTTTATTTTTTTTAGTTTCTCAATAGATCGGGCTAATCCCCAAACGCGATGATTTCTTCCGACTAAAATTTTGGCTAAAGCAGAACCAATTCCCCGACTACATCCGGTTACAATAATATTCATATCTGATTTGAACATGTTATGTTGATAGTTATCTCAGTGATAATACTCTTCGCTAAAGACGAAACAAAACATGCCGGAAAAAGATTCTAATAATATAATCAGATATCAGCATCAGCAAACTCATTCATCATCTCCATACCCGCCGTTATCACATTCTGATAGGTTTCATTGTGAGATTTTAATCCATTTAGCTGCGATCTGAGTTTTTGAGTCAATGCTTGAGTTTGATGTCCGTTTTGGATCATAAGCTCGTAGATTTCCCATCGTAAAAGCCACTCTTTTTCGTATGATTTATCTAATATTTCTGAAATATTTTGAAGCCCCTCCACCGAAAAAACGCCGTTTGATCTCATTTCATGAACTTTGGTATAATGTGCGAACAATTTGCGTTGTTCTTCCGTGTAGGTAACTTTTATTGCTTTCTTCTCAGATTTAGGTGGATAGACATTAAAATGTTCTTTGTCGGCACTTCCGGAATAGGCCGAGACAATGGTTTTTCCAACTGCCATATCATAAAATCCCCATTCTGGTTCAAAGAGAGTTTCATCTTTGTAGGTTACATGGCAATCTGTGAAGCTTATGAGCACGATATTGTCATTTTCTTTCAGAATCTTTTCAACAATTCCTTTTACCTGTACTCCCGATTCAAATTCTAATTCAGCTTTATCTCCCGTTAAAATTTGTTGCTCTATAAGATCCGAGTCAGAAAAATGTTCGAGGGGCTTTTCTATATCTTTTAGATTTCCTGCAGGACTGCTGAATCCATCTGAATGATATTCTGTCCCATGCCCGCTAATTTGATTGTCGTTAAATGATAGCTGGGTTTGTCCTTCTGTTGATATGTATACGGCCTCACCATCCTGCTCAATTATGCGTCCAATTGTACCGCTTACCTGAAGACCGGAGGAATATTCATACGTCCCCACATTTTCTGAAGCTTTAACCGTTTTGAGACTTTCTAATCCACCTTTCCGGAAGCACATATCATCCGCGAATTCTTCTAATACATCTTTCAGGTGCCCGAAATCTTTAGCCACAAATAATTGAGGCTGCATTTCAGTGATGTCGTAATCGTAGTTTACACAATCAACCGATAGGGATATTTTCTTCACTTCGTCGCTCATACAGTGTTTGCTTTCCCCAACAGAAGAGAGTAATCCGGCGCCAAAAATTTTAAAATCATTAGGTTTTCCAACGAGTCCGTATTCAACCGTCCACCAGTGCATGCGGGAGAGTAGATTCGACTCTGATGGTTCGGTATTGGCTTTCATTTTGGCTTCCAGATCCTTCTGAGCTTTTTTAAGTTCTTCGTCAGTGGTATCGGGATATTCTTTAATAATGCTCAGATTTCGTATGGCTTCGTAGATATCGTAATCGATGCTGGAAAACACAGATTTCATCCCGTATCTGCCAAATAATTGAAGATATTCGCTATATACAGAATCGGCGATAATTGGTGCGTGTCCGGCAGCTTCGTGAACAATATCGGGGGCAGGGGTGTATAGAATATTGTTGATATTTCTGATCTCTGCGCTGATTACCAAAATTTTAAGCGCCTGAAATTCCATAAAAGCGGCAGGAGGGACAAATCCGTCCACAACTACGGCCCGCCAGCCAATTTTGCCAAGACATGCATTCATCTCGTTGATATCCGGAATGCGCTCGGCAGTGATGCCCGTTTTTTCCAATCCCTCAAGATATTTCTCGTGCGCTTTATCCTTTAGAAAACTAATATTCCGGTGCATGATGTAGCGCCAGACAGCGTGATCTTGTGGCGTATACGAGCTGTAATCCTGCTTTACAACAAACTGACGCAGGTAGGATGGTATGCTGGCGATAATTTCGTCTTGAGTGATTGAAGTTGTTGAAGCCATATATTTTTAAAGTTGGTATTGTAAGCGCTTTTTTGAGCTGAAAATGGTAATTTTGATGGATGAAAGCAATACGTAAAACAGGAGTTTAAACACCAAAACATGTCAGGAATGAACATATCACGCGAACTTGTCCCATTGCATATACAGGAATTGATCCCCTATAAAGCCGGAAAAACGATTGAAGAGGTCATGGAGGTTTATCAGCCAAAACGCATTTCAAAATTGGCTTCTAATGAAAACCGGCTGGGATTCAGTGAGCTGGCGTTGGCTAAGGCAAGAGAATCGTTATCCATGATGATGAATTATCCTGATCCTCGGGTGTTGGAATTGAGAAAAGCTATTGCGGCCAAGCATGACATTTCAATCGACAATGTGATTTGCGGAAGCGGCTCGGAAGGCGTGATGTCTATGATCATCCGCACATTTTTTTGTGATGATGAAGAGGCGATTACGGCCGATGCCACCTTTATTGGTTTTCGGGTGTTAGCTCAGGCTCGTGGAATAAAGGTGAAAACGGTTCCGCTCACAGATGATTATCGTTTCGATTTGCAGGCTATGGTTAAATCCATCACTTCTAAAACAAAACTCATCTATATCGCTAATCCTAATAATCCCACGGGGACGTATGTGACCAAAGCGGAATTTGAGTCATTTATCGAGCAGGTTCCCGATCATATTTTGGTGATAATGGATGAAGCCTATGTTGAGTTTACAGATGGGCTGAGTGATTTTCCCGATTCAATGCACTATCGTCTCGATAACGTGATCACACTCAGAACCTTTTCAAAAGCGTATGGATTAGCCGGGCTGCGATTGGGATATGGAATGGCTCATGGTGATCTTATTCATCACCTGCTGAAAGTGAAACCTCCATTTGAACCCTCAATGCCCGCGCAGGCAGCCGGTTTGGGAGCCCTGGAAGATCAGGATTTTCTGCATAGCTATATAGATATGATCAATGAGGGTAGGCAGAAATTATATGAGCTCTGTGATGAGTACCATCTCAATTACATCCCATCTTATTCTAATTCAGTTGTGATTCTGTTTGATTCGGCGGAACAAGCAAGTCAATTCACATTTAAAATGTTACAGTGCGGTGTCATCTTACGCCAGCTTCCCGCGTTTGGTATACCTGAAGGTGTACGAGTAACTATTGGAAATATTGAAGAGATGAAGCATTTCTCCGAAAGTCTTAGTAAGATGGTATAAAGGAATCAATTTATAATACATTATTGCTCTGAACCATAAGAGCTATTGTCAGTAATGTATAACTAATATCAGATTCAGCTTTATGTAATGCAGATTTGATACTGTGAAAACGTACTCTCTTAGAATGTTACTGTCCAGCCTGATACTTTGCTGTATCGGACCCGGATTGCTTTATGCCCAAACCGGGCCCGCGGGTGTGGGGGCAGATGATGGAACATCGACGCTGGAGCTGTGGCTTGATGCAGAAAAGGGAGTTCAAAACACATCGGCTGCATCTGCTTCGGATGGGGACAATATTCAGACATGGGAAGATCAGAGCGGGAATAACAAGGATGTAACCAATAATTTTGGTGCGTATCCCGTCTTTCGCTCATCAGGTGGAGAAATATATATTGATTTCAGTGGTGGGTCGGCGTATCTGGATGGAAGTAGCGTTGTTACGGGTACTACAGGGCGGACGTTCTTCACCGTAGTTATGCCCACATCCATCTCCAATGCCACTACAAACTCAGCCTGGGCGCTTGCTCCTAATGATAATTCCGGGGAAGGATATGGCTTCTTTATAGAAGAGCCGGGCGGCAGTAATGGTGTTGGCCTTCGGGTAAGCGGTAATAAGTTATTTGATTATACAACAAGCACATCTGTCCCCACATTATTTTCAGGCGGATCCGGATCAAATGAGAATGTGACAGATTCACGCCTGTTCGCGAATGGGAGTGAAGTTACGACGGTAGTAAGTCAAACTGCTGCATCTTTGAACACTAACAGCATAGGGGTGTTAATTGGTGGATTTGCAACCGGCGGAAATATTGATCCGATTACCTCTGGCGATACGGGTTACGATTTTAATGGATATATCTATGAAATAATTGCTTTTTCTGAAGAGCTTAATACGACACAGCGTCAGCTCGTTGAAAACTATCTGGCTTCGAAATATGGATTGACTATCTCGAATGATTATTTCAGTTATGAAGGCAGTCACGGTAATATGGTTGCAGGTATTGGCCGGACGACTTCTTCAGACACGTATCTGGAATCGTACTCAGCTGAAATCGGACTGCAAATTGTAGCCTCTGATTTTGCGGACGGTACATTTGCGATGCTGGGGCACAATGGCGGAAACACAACTTTTTCTACTACAGAACAACCGAACGGTAATACGAAAGCTCAGAAGATTGGCAGAGAATGGCGAGTTGATCTGACAGGTGTTGCTTCTGAAGTGATTGATCTGCAATTAAATCTGAGTGGATTTAGTCTTCCATCGGGGTTTAATGATTACGGGATCTATGTTGACAGTGATGATGATTTCACCGATGGCGCAACCTTTCACCCCGTTTCAAACGTATCGGGTAGTACGTATGAAGCTGAAAATCTGACTCTTAATGATGGTGATTATATCACCGTTGTCGCTGTTGATCGTGATATATCATTTCAGAATGCAACGGAAGAAATTTTTGAGACCACAACATCGCCCACATTTACTATCGAACTTAGTTTTGAATCAACAGGTAGTGTTTCGGTAGATATTGTGGATGATGGTACAGGATCAGCCTCGGGTAGTGGAACTGATTACTCATTCACAACAGAAACGATCACATTCTCAGCTGGTTCGACCAGTGAATCTTCTTCTAATCTTTCTGTTGTGAATGATGTTGATACGGAATTGACCGAAACGATCGACTTCTCGTTGACAAATGTGTCGGGTACATCTCTGGGTGATCAGACCACGATGGAGTTTAGCATCAATGATGATGATAACCCCAGAAAAATTCAGTTTTCATCAACTTCATCGGATGATAGCGAAAACGTAACAAGTGTCTCAATCACAGTTGAGATCAATACAACAGATGGATTAAATACAACCACAGCCGATTACACCGTTACAGGCGGAACAGCAAGTGGTAGCGGGACTGATTTTACACTTGCGGATGGAACTGTATCTATTGCCAGCGGCAATACGACTGAAACCTTAGATTTTACAGTTAATGATGATCTGATTAGTGAGGCTGATGAAACCATCATTATTGAACTGTCAAATCCTACAAATAGTAATCTGGGGACAAATACGACGCATACGTATACAATAAACGATAATGAATCTGACCCTGATCTTTCTTTCTCAAATCCGACAAGTACCGTTACGGAGGGAAATACAACCGTAAATGTTGGTATGTTTTTATCAGCATCTTCAGGTAGTGACGTAGAGGTTACATTCAGTATAAACGGAAGCTCAACAGCAAGTGGTGGTGGAAGTGATTATACGCAGGTTACAACGTCACCACTTACAATCACTGCCGGAAATACTACAGGGGATATTGAGTTTACCATTGTGGAAGATGCTACAGAAGAGGGGCCTGAGACGATCATTATTAATGTAGACGGAGTTACAAATGCCAATATTGGAGCTACCAGTCAACACACATTGACTATTAATGATGATGACGAACTTGGATCTCGTGGTCCGGGCGGAGTAGGTAGTGTGGATGGATCTTCGTCACTTGAACTTTGGTTGGCCGGTGATGAAGATGTAGAGAATACATCCAGTGGATCTGCGGCTGACGGGGAGAGCGTAGAATGGTGGAGAGATTTGAGTGGCAATAGTAAGGATATGCAGAACACAGACGGGGCAAATCCGGTATATCGTTCATCCGGAGACAATGCATACATCGATTTTAGCACAACTTCTTCCGACTACTTACAGGGTTCGAGTGTGATTTCGGGTACGGGCAGTCGAACCCTTGTTACCGTGCTTCAGCCAACATCGTTAACCACAAGTTCATCCAATTCAGCAATAGGGCTGGCACCGAATGTGGCTTCTGGCGAAGGCTATAATCTGTTTATTGAGGGAGTAGGAAGTTCGTCTGGACTATCGCTGAGGGTTTCGGGGAACGAAGTTATGGATTACACAACCTCTACATCTGAACCTACCATTATCGGGTTACAGTCTGCCGATAATGCCGATGTTATTGACACCGATTTTTATACAAACGGATCTGAAATGACTACACAGGTTTCGTCATCAAATGTAACTATGAATACCTCGTCAGATGGGGTAATTCTGGGAGGATTTTCCAGCCTGGCAGATCTCACAAAGGATAGTCAATATGATTACAACGGGTATCTCTTTGAAGTGATCGTTTATTCCGAAGAGTTGAATATTACACGCCGGCAGATTCTGGAGAACTATCTTAGCAGTAAATACGACATCTCGATATCAAATGACTACTACTCATTTGATACAAATCACCCACATGATGTAGGTGGCATAGGACGAACAACATCTTCTGATCGACACCTTGAAGGATATTCAGATATTTTGGGTCTGAGTATAGCTGCGGGAACTTTTTCTGACGGACAATTTGCACTAATTGGTCACGATAACGCCTCGACTTCATTTTCTACATCTGAAACTCCAAACGGAGATACGGGTTCGGCTCAAAAAATAGGCAGAGAGTGGAGAATCGATCATACGGGAGTTGCGTCGCAGACTATTAATATAAAAGCTGATCTGGCTGGCGTTACTCTGCCTTCGGGATACACTGGGTATGGTGTTTTTATCGATCCCGATGGTGATTTTACAAACGGCGCCACATTTAAGCCTCTCGTAAACACGACAGGTGATATATACGAAACAGGTTCGGTAACTTTTAACGATGGAGACTTTATCACTATCGCCGCAATTAAAAGAGAGGTAAGTTTTGCAAATGGAACCGATGGTGATTTTGAATCTGAATCGAATGTATCGATCAATGTAGCGTTAAATTACGAATCTGCTTCGAATGTAACCGTTGATATTTCCAATGCAGGGACGGGTACAGCTACTGAATTTGATGACTATACGTTTACACCTGAAGCTATTGTCATAGGTTCAGGAACCACTTCCGGATCATCATCAAAGCTTAAGTTTGTGAACGACACCGATGTTGAAACTTCAGAAACCGTAATTTTGACACTCTCGGGGGCTTCAGGCGCTACTTTGGTTTCACCATCAACGATAACCTATTTAATCAATGATGACGATAATCCCCGGAAAATTCAGTTTACCAATACAAGCTCATCGAATAGTGAATCCACAACAAGTGTAGATCTTCAGGTCGAGCTAAATAACGTTGATAATTCAAACGACACTGAGGTTAATTACGAGGTAACGGGTGGAACAGCAGACGGCAGCGGAACAGACTATACGCTATCATCCGGAACAGCGACCATTACAGCGGGGAATACGACTACAGATATTACGATAAGTGTTAATGATGATCTTATAAATGAAAATAGTGAGACGATTATAGTAACACTATCCAGTCCTTCTAATGCAAATTTGGGATCCAATACGCAGCATACCTATACAATAAACGATGATGATACTGAACCCGATGTGTCATTTGAACTCTCTTCATCAAGTATAAGTGAGTCAGTCGGCACTACAACGATCACACTGAATCTTACGTCAGCAAACGGGACCGATACAGAGATTACATTTAGTGTTGACGGAGCTTCGACAGCAAGCGGTAGTGGTGTGGATTACTCACTGGATACAGTGTCGCCTTTGGTCATTTCGTCGGGAGATACAGAAGGAACTATAAATCTGACAATCTATGATGACGGGACCGAAGAGTCTGATGAAACCATTGTACTTACCATTGACGGAGCTACCAATGCCGGAACCACGTCTCCGACTACTCATACGCTCACGATATTTGATAACGATAATATCGGTTCTACGGGGCCTGCCGGAGTAGGAAGCGTGGATGGAAGTTCTTCACTTGAATTATGGCTGGCAGCCGATCAGCAGGTGGAAAATACATCAGGTGCTTCAGCTTCTGATGGTGAAAATGTAGAGTGGTGGCGTGATATCAGCGGGAATAATGCTGATATGCAAAACAATTTCGGATCCAACCCTGTGTACAGATCATCGGGGAGTAACGCTTACCTTGATTTCAGCACCACGAGTTCAGATTACCTGGACGGGCCAAGTGTTATAAGCGGTTCTACGGGCAGAACCGTGATCTCAGTAGTTCAACCTACATCGCTGACAAACGCGTCTACAAATGCTGCGTTTGGCTTGGCGCCTAATACCGCAGCGGGAGAAGGATACTTTCTGTTTCTTGAGGATCCCGGTGGGGCGAATGGGTTAGCTGTCAGAGTTTCTGGAAACAGGGTTATGGATCATACGACATCAACAAGTGATCCGTCGATTGTTGCTATGGGGTCAACTGACAACGCCAATGTTACAGCAACTAATTTCTTCGTAAACGGATCATCGATTACCACAGAATTATCGTCAAGTTCAGCAACTCTCGACACCGGTAGTGATGGAGTTATCCTCGGTGGTTTTTCATCGAGCAGCGATCTAAGTAGCACGAATACTACCTATGATTATAACGGCTATCTATACGAACTTATCGTTTTCTCAGAAGAGCTGAGTACAAGCAGAAGACAGCTTATCGAAAATTATCTGAGCTCAAAATATGGTATTTCAATTACAGGTGATTTGTTCACGACAGCCGCCTTTGAGAATGATTTGATTGGTATCGGGCGGGGGGCAGACGGGACTCACAGGATAGCTCAGAATGCGGGGTTGGTTTTACGAGATAACGGATCCCTTGACAGCGATGGTGATTATATAATGGCCGGACATGATGGAATCGAACTAGGTGATTCAGATGAAAATCTCGGCTCTACTCCGTCTATTGATGCACGTTGGTCGCGCGAATGGGTTATTGAGATAACGGGAACTCTTTCCGGCAACATAATCGTCGGTTTTGATTTTTCTGATGCCGGACTGGGATTTAGCCCGACAAATGCATTCAACTATAACTTACTCCGACGAAGTAACAGTTCTGCTGATTTTGAGATTGTTTCTACTATAGGAGCTTCAATTGTGGGCGATCAGATCCTGTTTACCGTTCCGATTGGTAATCTAAAGGTTACCTCTGACGGGACAGATCAGATTCTGGGTAGTGGAGATCAGTTCACACTTGGAACATCGGATAATGTAAATTCTCCACTTCCCGTAACGCTTACTTCATTCAATGAAATTACTCAAAAGAGTGAGGAGAAAAACTATCCTTACCTCGAATGGGTCACGGCATCGGAATTTGAAAACTATGGATTCAGTCTGCAGCGTCAGCAAAAAAATGAGATTTGGAGTGAAATCGCATTTATAAAAGGAAAAGGCACAACCACCAACAAGCAAATTTACTCTTATATTGATACCGATCTGGAGGAAGCAGGGACGTACAAGTACAAATTGATACAGATCAATTTTGACGGAGCTGAAACAGTCTACGATCCCATTTCTGTAGAGTTTGAGGCACCTGATAAGAGTAAACTATTGCCGAATTACCCGAATCCGTTTAATCCATCTACCTCATTTCAATACAATCTTGCGAAACCGGGTGTCGTGAAAATTTATGTTTACAACGCAATCGGGAAGCGAATGGCTGTGCTTGTAGACGGTTATAAGGAGCCCGGACGTTACACAGCAACATTCAATGGATCAAGAAAAGCATCGGGTCTGTACTTTGTCCAAATGACCTACAACGGCAAAATTTTCACTCAAAAAATGTTGTTGATCAAGTGATCGAAATGATCCAGTAGAACAGGGGCATTCCAAGCGTGATATTAAATGGAAATGTGATTCCAAGAGCCATGGGAATGTACAATCCGGGATCGGCTTTAGGGGCGGCAAGACGCATAGCCGCTGGAACGGCGATATAACTCGCGCTGGCCGATAAAATCGCTACAAGAAATCGATCACCTGTATTTTGAGTAATAAATCCGGAAAGTACCGCAATGATAATTCCATTAATGATTGGAACAACCACTCCGAAAGCGGTCACAAACTTTCCATAATTTTTAAACGCCTGAATCCGCCGAGCTGTAACCATCCCCATATCAAGTAAGAAAATCGCCAGAAAACCCTGGAAAATATCGTTAGTGAACGGTTTTATATTTTCAGCCATCTCCTGATCTGCCACAAATCCAATTACCAGACTCCCTAAAATCATGAGCACACTTCCGTTGGTAAAAGAGTGTTTAACAATGTGACCAAGATCTCCCTGGGCGTCCGATTTATCTCCGTAGATCATCATTAAAACCACGCCAATTATGATAGCCGGAGCTTCTTTGAGCGCCATAACGGCAACCATGTGTCCGCCATAATCAATGGCTTGTGAGTCTAAAAATGATGTTGCAGCTACAAAGGTGACGGCTGAAACAGAACCATAGGCAGCTGCAACGGCTCCGGCATCAGCGATAGAGAGTTTTTTCTTAAGAATAAAAAAGGTGTAGATCGGAATAATTGCTGCCACAACAATTCCAAACAGAAGCATAAACCCAATTTCGGCTGTGAAGGGATTTTTAGCCAACTCCTGTCCGCCTTTAAATCCGATAGCAAACAGTAAATACAAAGAAATAAACTGACTGGATGAACGGGGAATTTCAAGATCACTTTTTACCCAGGCGGCAAAAATTCCCAATGCGAAAAAAAGAAGTGTGGGATTGGTGAGGTTGGAAATTAAAATGGTTAAATCCATCAGCTGAAATGAGGTTATTTATTGTGGTTGTTGAATTTATAGTAGTTGTAACAGGCTACTTTTGAGCAATCTAAGAATAGGGATTTATTTGATTTGATTGCATTCACATCGTTTATCACCATCATAAAAAAAACTTTTAGAAGGGCTTATACAAAATGGATCTTTTGCAGGTTCAATTTGAAGCAAATCGCGATTAGGTTGAAATTAATTATTTCTAATACATGATATTGATCTTGAGGTAGATGGGTATTTTTAATAATGGATAAAGACAAACAAATACTTGAATTTCGAATTCTTAAAATGTCCCTCTGGCTGGCATTGCTTTCGACATTTATTCTCTTTCTTCACGATAGTTTATTTGAGTATTCTATGTCTGATGTGATGATTGAGCTGATGGGAATGCTCCTTTTCTCAACGCTAATATGGTTGCTGGCAAAGCAGCATTTGTTTAATCGAATACGCATGGTTTTTTTGTGCGTTCTATTATTGTTCCTGGACCTTGCCTGGCTGTACAGTCAGGGATTGGGCGTCGGGAAAACGCTACTCTTCTTTACAGCCCTTCTCTTTTCACAAATTCTTATTCAGGAGAAGTACCGTGTTCATCTGTCGCTGATCTATTTTTTTAATATGGGGATCATCTTAGTCGCAGAGTTTTTATCTGATGCACAGGCAGATAGCAGGTTTTACAGCATTGAAAATCCAGTGTTTGAAAAAGTCACCATTATGATTGTCGCTTTTTCATCAGTGTCGTGGCTGGTGGTGTATTTAAAGCGTGAATACGATAAGATTTTGCAAAAGTCGATAGCTCAGGAACAGGAATTAGTCCGGATAAATGAAGAAATATCAGCCACAAACCTTCATCTTGAAACGATGGTGCAAAAGCGAACGAGAAGCCTCAAAGAGAAGCAGTGTCAACTGATTGAATACGCATTTTTAAACTCACATAGCGTTCGCTCTCCTATATCAAATATTTTGGGAATAATTGAGGTGTTAAAAGTGGATGATCTTTCAAAAGAAGATCTGAAGGAGATGTTTAACTATCTCGAAATTGAATCGAATCGATTGGATCAGGAAATTGCTAACATGCAAAATGTTTTGCATAATGAAGGTAGCTACGATGACTATCATCAACGTATTTATGGCGGCACGCATGTAGAAGCAATATGAAGCAGACGAGGATTGTAATAATTGATGATGACCTGATTTTTACCAGCGTTACGTCTTTACTTATGAAGCGAATAAGCTGCGAACTGGATGTGGTTATCTACAACGATAGCTCCATAGCAGTGGTTGATGAGAAAAACAAAGAAGCTGATATTTACCTTATAGATATTTATATGCCGGGGAAAAACGGGTGGGATGTGGTAACTGAACTCGATCTGATAAATAGTAAAAAACCAGTATATATTATTTCGTCTTCGGTTGATAAACGTGACAAAGTAAAAGCCGAAGTGGATTTAGGTATCACAGAATTCGTCACGAAGCCTCTCTCTTCAAATAAGCTAAAAAGTATTATCCCGAATTATTCACGAAAATGATAAAAGGGATACCTTGGTATTTATTTGTTTAAGTATATCATTGATTACTAAATAGCCATAGTCTGGCTAATACGGAAATACTGCGAAATTTTACTGTGTGCTTCGTTGAAGTTGAAATAGCGCACTCAACGTATATACATACGTTTCATTTACCATTTCACCTTCGCCTTGATCACAGCAAAATTTCTTGGTGAATTATCCGGGTTATCATCTGATTCTTGTTGCTGTACTAAATTGTGAGATTTCACTAAAAGCGATTATCTTCATCAACGTAAATATGGAAGCGCTTTTTTGAACTATAAACAGCAATAAACTATGAGTACAACTACTGCAACACCAACCGAATCAGAGTCAGGGAAAGAGTTGGAAGCCGATCATTTGGGGTTGGTGGATATCGACTATCTCGAACATTACGTGAGCAACGCCCATCAGGCGGCACATTTTTATCAAACTGTTTTTGGTTTTACTCTGGTCGGCTATCTGGGACTTGAAACCAAGGTGCGCGACAGAGCTTCATATCTGCTTGAGCAGGGAAACATTCGTTTTGTGTTCACCTCTCCGCTCACACCAGATTCTCCTGTGGCAGAACATGTTCGCATTCATGGAGACGGCGTGAAAGATATCGCTATGATGGTGGAAGATGTGGATCGCGCGTACAGTGAATGTATTGACCGCGGAGCAGAGTCGGTAATGGAACCAACCACTCTTGAAGATGATGATGGTGTGATTCGCAAAGCATCCATTAAAACTTATGGCGATACTATTCACTCGTTCATCGACAGAAGTAACTATAACGGGTTATTCATGCCCGGATTTACAGAGAAAGAATCAAATCTGACTCCCGATCCTGTTGGTGTGGAATACGTCGATCACTGCGTGGGAAATGTGGAACTCGGAAAAATGGAAACCTGGGTGGATTTTTACCGGGACGTGCTTGGATTCAAGCAATATATTCATTTCGACGACAACGACATCGCCACGGAATATTCTGCTCTTATGAGTAAAGTGATGTCGGGCGGCAGAGGCCGAATTAAGTTTCCAATCAATGAGCCGGCTGGTGGAAAAAGGAAGTCGCAAATTCAGGAATACCTCGATTTTTATGGTGGACCGGGCGTTCAGCATGTGGCGTTACTGAGTGATGATATTGTGAAAACAGTAACAAAACTCCAGGAAAACGGAGTCGATTTTCTGACCGTTCCAACAACCTATTATGATGAACTGGAAGATCGTGTCGGAGAAATTGACGAAGACGTAGCTGACCTCGAGCGACTGGGAATTCTGGTCGACCGTGACGAAGAGGGCTACCTGCTTCAGATTTTTACAAAGCCAATAAATACACGTCCCACGGTATTCTACGAAATCATCCAAAGAAAAGGAGCCCGAGGCTTCGGCGTAGGAAACTTCAAGGCACTATTTGAGGCGATTGAAAGAGAGCAGGAGGCGAGAGGGAATCTCTGATTAGAATACAGGAGACAGAATTCAGGAATCAGAATGTTGCCGGGCATATTCTGTCTCCTGAATTCTAAATTCTAATCCACCAACGAGACGAAGTAAGACAAAAAAAAGAGGTAACAAAAAATGAGCATCACTATCTACCACAAACTCGGAAAAATACCGCATAAACGGCATACGCAGTTTCGGAAGGAGAATGGGGAATTGTATGCAGAGGAGCTATTCGGCGCTGAGGGATTCAGTGGAAGTTCGGCATTGCTGTACCACGACTTCCCACCCACAAGAGTGAAAAAAGTATCGCAGGGGAAAGAGATAAAAATTGAAGCTGCGGGAAAATATGAATTGCGGCATCATCATCTGTTCTCCGCCAACGTGCCTGAAGGAGGCGACCCGATTGAGTCGCGCGTGACACTGTTGTTCAATAATGACATTCAGATTGCGCTGGCTCGCCCGACCGAAAAAATGGATTACTTCTACCGAAATGGAGAACACGACGAAATGTTGTTCATACACGAAGGAACCGGCTATGTGCAGACACAGTTCGGAAGACTTCCGTTCAAGGAGTGGGATTACATCATCATTCCACGGGGGACAACCTATCAAATGGTATTTGATGATGGCCCGGCCCGCTATCTCTACACCGACTCCACCGGACCAATTGAATATCCCAAACGATATCTATCAGAATTTGGCCAGTTTTTAGAAAACAGTCCGTTTTGCGAGCGTGATTTCAGACTTCCGGAAGAACCATTGCATCATGAATCAACGGAAGAAAGCTACGAGCTGCGCATCAAAAAGCAGGGAGTTTATCATATTTATGAGATGCAGCATCACCCGTTCGGTATAGTTGGTTGGGATGGATATTTGTATCCATATATCTTCAATATCAAGGATTTTGAACCGATTACAGGACGTGTCCACCAGCCACCTCCGGTTCACCAAACATTTGCGGCGCATAACTATGTGGTATGTTCCTTTGTGCCCAGAAAATTCGATTATCATCCGTTATCAATTCCCGCTCCGTACAATCACTCCAATGTGGATTCAGATGAAGTTCTCTATTACGTTCACGGGGATTTCATGAGTCGAAAAGGCGTGGATTGGGCGAGTATTACGCTTCATCCGGGTGGAATTCCGCACGGACCACATCCCGGAACCGTGGAGAAAAGCATCGGTGCCGAGGGAACAGAAGAATACGCCGTGATGATCGATACATTTAAACCACTCTACGTTACAAAAGAAGGAATGACGCTCGACGATCCCAAATATCCCTACTCGTGGATTGAAGATTAAACGAGATTAGCTTGAGGTAGCACTCCGAAGAACAACACAAAGCGGTTTTGAATTAATTTCAGAATCGCTTTGTAGTTTTAGGATATAGAAATGGTTCTATATGTTTTTTGGGGTTAAAATATATTTAATAAAAGTTGAGGTTTTGCACCAGTGAACCACATTTTTTTTGAAAAGGTATGCGAAACGAAAAAAACTACTCAACAGTCAGCGTTATAAAGTTATACCAGATTCCAATCGGTACAGTCGCGAGCCTTGGAGCTGGTTGGTAATCAAAATACTTGTTTTATATAAGTAGATAATGCTATAGAGATTTTGGGAACAACTTTATCGAAAACCATAAACGTGAAATTGCTTGTGAAATACGCTAAGTGTTTATGCTCTGTTAAGAGCATTATATTTTAAAAAACACAAAGTGCAGAAATCATATGCGCTCCGTAGGATGCGCTACATAGGGCTGAGAAACGTCTCAAAAATCAAAAAATAGACAAGCAGTGATGATCACCATTGAGCCAAATACAATCACCCCGAAAGAGCGGTATAAAATCCTGACCGGCAGCGTGGTTCCAAGACCAATAGCGCTGGTTTCAACCATCAATAAGCTGGGAGAGGCCAATTTAGCGCCTTTTTCCTTCTTTACCGTTGTCTGCTACAATCCGATGATATTTGCTTTCTTTCCTATACGGTTTAAAAAAGAGCGGGAGTTTAAAGACACAGTGACGAATCTGAAAATCACGGGAGAATGCGTCATCAATATCGTGACTAAAGAGATGATAGAAAGCGTAAACAAAACCTCGGGATTATATGAGTATGAGGTGGACGAATTTGAGATCTCGGGTTTAACGCCGCTAAAATCTGAAGTAGTTACGCCATTTCGGGTGAAAGAGAGTCCCGTTCAATACGAATGCGTTTTGAATAAAGAAGTTAATTTTGGAGAAGAAGTCGGCGGAGCAAACGGGATGTTTGTGGAAGTAAAGAAAATCCACGTGCGCGAAGATTTGATTGAAGAGTACAGAATTGACTACAAAACCATGAACCCCGCGGCAAGATTAGCAGGCGGAGAATGGAGCTTATTGGGCGAGATTGTTAATTTGGGCCGGCCGGCTGATTAAGTCCTACCCCTCATACATCTTCTTCAAATTCAACCGTAACTCTTTTTTCAGCATCTCTTCATTTTCGCGTAGGTTTTCGTGTTTCCATTGTTTGATCTTCACTTTCGCGATGACAACATCCAAACTTTGCACAATTAAATCAGACAGTACTTTATTCAGTGATGCCGAATCTTTGCTGTGAATCACATCATCAAACACGATATCGGTCAGATCCTCAATTAATACGCGATTGTCCTCCGACCCTAAATCTTCCAGGGCACCGTTAATCACATTAAAAACGATATCGGCAGTGGCACGCTCAATCATCGTGCTGGCCTGACGGCCGAAAATCGGGATTCTGTTAATGGTTCCAATCTCCTGATTTTGCTCAACAGCTTCCTCTATCCGTCGATCCACATATCCTTTTATATCATCACGATAACGGGCATTGTTATGCTCGGCAATTTTCTGAATGCGATAGGAAAGCCAGGTTACGACCATCTCTTTTTTAGGCGTCAGTACGTCGTCAATTATCTGGTCAATAACCGGTGTTCCATGTTCCACTTCATCCCGCACATTTCGGAGAATACGAACCACAACCCGGTCGGTGACTTCTTCAATTAAAATATTTCCATATCTTCCAACGGCATCAAAAACAGGGTTATCTGTCAAATCAACTACGCCCATACGGTGAAGGCGGTTTAGAATGGAGATAAATCGGAGCAGACGCAGAAAGCGGAACGTCCCGATTGGAATACAGCCGGCCAGATCGTACCAGTGCAGAATCGGGTGGTAATACCATTTTTTGTGGCGATTATGCCAGATGGCTTCCATCCACTGAATAAAGAATTCGATGAGAAAAAGGGTGACAAAGCCCAGATCGATGAGCACAAAGTTGGCGTGAATCCACGTGTTGTACCATGAGGAGATCTCAGGAACGGAATCATCCAAAAAAGTACGCACCAATTCCGCTCCGTATAGCCAGTCAAAAATAATGAGACTGAGGTTTATGGTGAGCAGAATCATCATCACAATCTCAATGATGACAAACGAGATGTGTTTGCGTTTGCTGAGCGCCTGGAGGTTCATCTCCTGAAATACTAAAAGTTGATGTTAGTTAAACTGGATTTACCAGCAGTGTTCCCTATTTTGGGAACTATGATAATGAAAAATTACACGTTTTTAGGAATTCTTCTGCTGTTTGTAACAGCTTGTGGCTCGGTTTCAATTCCCCAGCGATATACCAACGACAGTATGGGACGTACGCCGCTCATATATGCCATTTTGGAGAATGATGAAGATCGTATGTACAGTTTTGCCGCCTATTTTCCCAAAACGGTTGATAAGTCGGATAATACCGGAAATCGACCTCTGGGCTATGCGTTGGCCAATACCAAGAATGAATTTGCCTGGATGTTGATGCGCCGTAAGAATGTTGCCTTAAATCACACCGATAATAATGGCCAGAATTATCTGCATAAAGCTGCGCTGGGAAATGCTCATGAAGTGGTTGGGTTCCTGAAAATTAAGGGTGCATTCATGAATAATTCTGATAAACTCGGATTTGCCCCGCTTCATTACGCGGTTCTGAGGGATGCCCGAAAAACAACTGAAAGTCTGCTCAGAAACGAGGCCAATATGTACGTACGTAATGCCGATGGTGATACCCCGCTTCATCTGGCGCTGAAATCACTTTCTGAAAACACCCGGATTGATACAACACGCCTTCAGCTGCCGTCTGAAAAAAGCAATGTAGAGATTTCCAGATCCATTTGGGAGATAACAAAAAATTGGGCCGCCGGAGTGGATGACGCTGTGATGGAGTGGATTAATGGAATTCCGAAGTGGATTTGGCCGCCCCCCGAACTAAACAGGCCTGACGAAGAACGTGCACTTTATTATCTTAGACTCTTTGAAGAGTATGAATTTAACTTTAATACCGTTAACGCCAGTGGACAAACCCTGATGGATTTGGCATTACTGACAAAAAAAGCCGGCATTTTGAATTATTTTATGGAACGTGAACTAATTGAAGAACAACGAGTAAAAGCACTTCTTGACGAATGAAACAGCTATTCAACCTTGTAATGCGTTCAACTTTGCTCATGGTGATGATTGCCATGTGCACTTTTTCTGCTACATACGGCCAGTCATCGGGAGATTCTTTTTTTGAGAATGTTCGTTCCGGAGAGACAGGCTCTGTGAAGCAGCAACTTTTGCTCAGCTTCGATCCAAGTATTCAAAACGCGAACGGACACACTCCGCTAATGTTTGCGGTAAACAATTTAGATCACGAAATGATCGACCTGTTGCTTGAGTTTGGCGCTGATGTAAATGTGAAAGATGATTTTGGCCAAACTGCTTTGATGTACGCTTCAGTGAAAGGAGATACTTCGGTAGTGGGCAGATTAATCAGAAAAAAAGCCGATATAAACGCGGCCAATCATAAAGGGAAATCGTCGCTGACATTAGCTGCGCGGGAAAAGCATTATGAAGTGGTGAAAATGCTGCTTTTCAATGAAGCTGAAGTAAATCATCAAGATGATTTTGGCTGGTCGGCGCTGCATTTTGCGTCGTTTAAAGAATCTTTCCCCATCACTGATATTTTGCTCAAATTCCGGGCTGACCCTTTATTAAAAGATAATCAAGGGAAAAGGGCGATTATTTACGCCGCTGCCGGTGGATACATGGATATTCTGGAGCGTTTACGCGGTAAGATGACGATTAATCACCTTAACGCCGCTGATGATACCGGTTGGGTTCCTATCCATTACGCAGCCTATAACGGACGGCTGGAGGCAGTTAAATATTTGGTTTCAGAAAATGTGGATTACCAAAAAACGACGCCTGAGGGAACCACCGCGTTTGAATTTTCCCGACGTGCCGGACATGTGGCTGTAGCAAATTATCTGAAATCGCTGAAGTGAGATTGGAAATTCAGAAAGAACAGAAGTTAATCTTTCAGATGCAATTAATCTGATATCCATTCTTATTTGGTGAAAAATAGGCGGTTTAAAAAATCCTAAAGATATCAAACACCGTCCATTACGCTCCATCCGGAGCTATTTTGTCTTGTGGGGCGCAATTAAATGCTACCGTATGTTACGTTGCTCCGCAACTTGAGGAAACTGGTGAATATTATTCAAGTTTCGAAATATTCAACCTGCTTGAAGTTTTGTAATCCAACTCAGTTTTGACGAATATATATATGAGCAAAAACCTTTTCTGAATTCGATTGTAAAGATACGAGCAGAGCTCCAAATTTAGAAGACACTATGACATGCGAAGTACCAGAGAGGTCTATATTTGGCAGGCACCAAAACCCGCCTCGGAAATTTGTTCGAATAGCAGTGTGATACCATCAGCCCGTCAATGCAGAAAAGTGGGTAACTCGATTGCCGATCACTTTTATGCCAAACGGGCGTTATCACACTGCCGGACAAATAGCCGCAGCGGAGGTCCGCCGGCTGGACGGATTGGTTCTTTTTGCCGAAACAAAAAGAACATGGGCTCATCCTTAATACCTGAGATAAACTCTATTTTTAGTAAAAAACTACATTGAGAAATGTATTGAAAGATTCAAATATTAATCAATTCCGGCTAATCAAATAAATTTAAAATCGAACTAAGAGTACTACCCGCGTTTTTTAACTACCGACAACGTACAGCGGGAAGTACAGATTAACCTGCCTTTCTCATCAGCAATTTCAGTTCTCCAGACGTGAACGGTCGATCCCAGTTTTACCGGCGTAGCTGTTCCTGTAACTATTCCAGAACGTTTGGCTCGTAAATGGTTGGCGTTGACCTCCACGCCCACGCTCATGTAGTTTTCATCTACAATGTTCATCCAGCTGCCGATCGACATCAACGTTTCAGCCAGCACCACAGAAGCTCCTCCGTGCAGTAACCCAAATGGCTGATGTGTGCGCTCATCAACAGGCATAGTACCAACTATTTTTTCCCTGGCTACGTGTGTCAACTCAATTCCCAACGTTTGGCCGATATGTTTTTTGTTCGTTTCGTGCATAAACTCCACGCGATCCTTCAATTCTTCTTCTACAAACATAAATATTTTCAATAGTTAGTGAGATAGTATTGCAAAGAACTTTAATCTATGGTTATTTATAGGAAAGCGCATGGCAAAATCCAACTATGTATTTAATAAAGGAGTAGCATTGAGGTCGGATGCTGACAGTGAAAACATCAAAATGGGATCAGATTTAAAATCGTAGTAAAAGTCTGATTAATATGTTGATCAGATTTTACAAATATATTGCTTAAAAGCGCTTTTTTCACGATATAATCACACAAATAAGCAAACACTTTTTAAGGAGATCAGGACTATGGAAATAAAAGAAAAAACGTTGCCGGTATTGGCCGAACAAGGTATCAACGCTAATACAACCGGAGTGCTCTTCAGCACCAAGCGAAAAGGGGAATGGGTTGACACTACTGTTGATGAATTTAAAACAAAAGTAAGAGGCTTGGCACTCGGACTGTATGATTTGGGTATTCGCCGGGGAGATAAAGTGGCGCTTCACTCAGAAAACAGTGCAGAATGGCTCATCGCCGATCAGGCTATATTGTCGCTGGGAGCCGTTTGCGTTCCAATTTATACAACGCAGCCGGGCGAGCAGATTAAATACATTTTGCAAGATTCTGAAGCCAGAATCTATATGGTTTCGGGTGATGAACTTTATGAATCGAGTAAAGAGTTTGTGAGCGGCGCTAAGAATGTGGAACATCATATAAAGTTTTTCGGTGATATTCCTGACGGCTACAAAAGCATGGATGATGTAGTGGAATCAGGGAAAGCGCTGGATGAGAAAGATCCGGAACTACTTGAGAAATGCCGAAACGAAGTAGATCCACACGATTTGGCAACGCTGATGTACACCTCCGGAACCACGGGAATTCCAAAGGGTGTAATGCTTACACATCATAATATCGGGTCAAACATTCAAAGCATTCCCGCATTTATTCCGTTTGATGTAGAGGCGAATCGTCATCATAAAGTGCTCTCATTTCTGCCGTTATCGCACGCATTTGAGCGCGTGGTAACATATAACTGGCTCTATCTCGGCTACCAAATCTGTTATATAGAAACCACAGAAGAATTGGTTCAGGATATTCAGGTGATTAAGCCCATCTTTTTTGCGACGGTACCACGACTCCTCGAAAAATTGCACGGTGGATTTAAAGGCAAGGCAAATGAACTTTCCGGATTAAAGAAAAAACTCTTCAAATGGGCATTACGCAAAGCTGAAAATTATGATCTGCAAAATCCTGATCATGGAATTGGCTACAAAATTGCCGATAAAGCTGTCTATTCGAAATTGAGAGAAGCACTGGGCGGAAATCTCCATACGGTAATTAGTGGCGGTGCCGCACTTTCGGGAGAGATGATGAGTTTTATCAACGGAATTGGTGTTGTGTGCTCGCAGGGATACGGACTTACTGAAACTTCTCCCGTTCTGACAATTGTAGATACAGACAATCTTAAACCTGGAACAGTAGGTTGGGCTATTCAGGATGTGGAATTGAAAATTGCCAATGACGGCGAAATTCTGGCTAAAGGCCCCAACATAATGAAGGGCTACTACAAAATGCCGGATAAAACGGCCGAAGTGTTTAACGAAGATGGCTGGTTTATGACCGGCGATATCGGAAAGCTGGATGATAAGGGATTCCTCTATATCACTGACCGTAAGAAAGCACTCTTTAAACTCTCAACAGGAAAATACGTGGCGCCTCAACATGTTGAGGGTAAAATCTCCAATAGCATGTATCTGGAGCAGGGAGTTGTGGTCGGTAACGGCAAGAAATTTTGTTCCGCTCTGATTATTCCGGATTACAAAAACCTGAAAAACAAGCTGAATATTGGCGGCGATCCAAGTCCCGAGGAGCTCGCTCAGAATGAAAAAGTGCTCAGCCTGATTCAGCACGAAATTGATAAGGTGAACAGAGATCTTCCAAAGTGGGAAACCATCAAGAAGTACAAAATTTTAACCACGCCATTTACCATCGAAACAGGTGAACTAACACCTAAAATGTCGGTGAAACGCGCGGTTGTTTTTGAGAAGTATGCAGATCTGATTGACGATATGTATTCCTGAGAGAATCGCTCTTCAGATCGCGGAAATAAGATTTAAACGCTAATTTTTAAGAGATAGTTACTTTTTATGAAAAAAAGACGCATCAAGAGCATTGCTGTGCTTGGTTCAGGTACAATGGGTAGCCAAATTGCCGCCCATTGCGCCAATGCCGGGTATGAAGTGCTGCTGCTTGACATGAAATCGGACGATCAACCCAATAAAATCGCCGATGAAGCCCTGAAGAAAATTCAGAAAATGAACCCCGCTCCGTTCGCGAAAAAAGCATTCGCAAAAAGGATCACCACGGGAAATTTTGAGGATGATCTTGAAAAAATCGCCGACAAAGATTGGATTTGTGAGGTGATTGTTGAGCGCATGGACATCAAACAGAAGATGATGGGGCGTATCGCGAAGCATCGTAAAAAAGACTCGGTGGTGAGCACAAACACCTCGGGCTTACCAATTGGTGAGATCGCTTCGGGTCAGGATGATGAGTTTCGTCAGCATTTTCTGGGCACGCACTTTTTTAATCCGCCCCGATATATGAAACTGCTCGAGATAATTCCTACGGAAGATACTTCTGAGGAAGTGGTTTTATCCATGACCGATTTTTGTGAGCGAATTTTGGGCAAGGGAGTTGTTACCTGTAAAGACACGCCCAATTTTATCGCCAACAGAATCGGTGTGTTTTCAATGGCGAGCATTCTGCCCTACGCTTTTGACGGAATACTCCGCTTCGAAGATATTGATGTTCTTACCGGAACGCTTACAGGCTACTCAAAAGCGGCAACGTTCAGAACAGCCGACATGGTGGGACTTGATGTTCTTGCGCACGTGGCCAATAATATTGTTCCAAACATTCCAGACGATGAACGCAAGGAGATGTTTGATCTCCCTGAAGGGTTTTCACAAATGGTTAAAAACGGCCATTTAGGTAATAAATCAGGTGAGGGATTTTATAAGAAGGTCAAAACTGATAAAGGCAAAGAGTATCTGGTGATTAATCCCGAAACGGGAGATTATGAATCGCAGGAAACAACAGCTTTTGAAAGCGTTGCCGAAGCCAAAGAGAAATATAAAACATCGGGTGAACGCCTGAAGTTTTTGGTTAATCAGGATGATGAAGCCGGAAATTTTTTGTGGGAAATCCACTCTGAATTATTTCTATATGCAGCTAATCGCGTACCTGAAATAGCAGACTCCATACAGGCAATCGACCGGGCCATGAAATGGGGCTTTAACTGGGAAATGGGTCCGTTTGAGAAATGGGATGCTGTTGGCGTGGAAGCATCTGTTGAACGAATGAAATCGGAAGGCAAAGAGATTCCTGCGCACGTCTTAATTATGTTAGAAAGCGGCCGGACGTCATTCTACGATAAAGAAGCCGGAACGCTCTATAATCTTGCTACTGGAGAAGTTGAAAATCTCGCCCCGCCGGCCAAAGGTGCGGTGATGATTTCATCACTTCAGGCAGATAAACGAGAAGTCATCTCTAAAAAAGACGCCGCGCTGTATGATCTCGGTGATGGTGTTGCGCTGTTTGAGGTTCGCTCAAAGGCCAATACACTTGGACGAGAAGTTATTGAAACACTGTTTGAATCTTTCGACAAAGTGGAAGCGGAATTTGACGCTTTGGTGATCGGAAACGAAGGGAATAATTTCAGCGTCGGCGCCAACCTTGGAGAAATAGGTTACATGGTGCAGAAAGGAAAACTGGATCAGGTAAGTGAAGCCATTAAAGCGTTTCAGCAAGCCGCAGTAGGACTCAGAAATCTTCCTGTGCCGGTAGTGGCTGCTCCGTTTAACAAAAATCTCGGTGGCGGTTGTGAGTTTATGATGCATGCCGATCACGTAGTGGCTCATCACGAGCTGTACACGGGATTAGTGGAAATTGGCGTTGGTTTATTGCCTGCCGGTGGCGGAACTAAAGAGATGCTACATCGTGCCATGACGGCTGTTCCAGAGGATGATACGCAGGATCCACTGTTTTATCTCAAAGAAACATTCAAAACCATTGGTATGGCAAAAGTATCTATGAGCGCGCAAGAAGCCAGGGATTACGGCTATCTGAGATCATCTGATACCATCCTGATGAATAAAGATCTGTTGATCGCTCAGGCGAAAAAGCAGGCCCGCGTAATGGCAGATGCCGGATATGTGGCTCCACCCACGCCGAAAGTCACATTACTTGGTAAAGATGGATACAGCGCACTCAAACTGATGCTTTACATCATGGACGAATCGAAGTTCATCACTCCGTACGACAAAGTTGTTGGCGAACGCATCGCCTATGTACTTACCGGTGGTGACTTGTCCGAGCCGCAGGAAGTCCCCGAGCAATATGTACTTGATCTCGAACGCGAACAGTTTATCGAACTTCTGAAAGACAAACGAACCCACGCCCGCATGGAACACATGCTGAAAAAGGGCAAACCCTTGAGGAATTAGGAGAGGAAAAGGGGCAGAAGGAGTAAGGTTTTTTACTTATGACGGTTAAGCGATATAGTGAGCTGATTGCATGGCAGAAATCTAAGAAATTGGCTGTTTTGGCTTATGGGATGACGAATAACTTTCCCAAGGCTGAGAAGTTTGGAATTACGTCTCAAATAAGAAGAGCCGCTGTTTCTATCTCTGCAAATATTGCTGAAGGATATGGACGAAATACAGTGAAAGATTATGTCCGATTTCTGTATATCTCTCAAGGCTCATTGTTCGAACTTGAAACACTATTCGCAATTTCTTCAGATTTAGGATTTGTGAATAAAAGACAATTCGAAAAAATTGAAGAAGACATGAGAGAAGCAGAAAGCATTCTCTCCGCACTAATTCGCAGCCTCAATAAGATTAAATAGAAAACCTCAACCCTCTGCTCCTTTGTAGATGTGAACCAACGACCTCTTTTTAGAAACAGAAAAAAATTAATTAACACTCAAAACTCCCAACTCCAATGAAAACTCCCGTAATTGTTGCCGCTAAACGAACTGCTTGTGGAAAAGCGAATAAAGGAAGTTTGCGATTTGAACGGCCTGACTCGCTGGCCGGTGCTGTTATTAAAGATCTGCTGAGTGAAGCAGGAAATCTGGACCCCGCTGAAGTGGAAGACCTTATTGTGGGTTGTGCCTTTCCGGAAGCCTCGCAGGGATTAAATGTGGCCCGTCAATGTGCCACGCTCGGTGGATTGCCGAACTCGACTCCTGCTGTAACGGTGAACAGATTCTGCTCCTCCGGACTCCAGACGGTGGCTATGGCAGCTGAGCGTATTATGCTCGGAAAAGCTGAATGCATTATCGCAGGCGGAATTGAAAGCATGTCACTTGTGCCGATGGGTGGATTGTCAGTGCAGCCAAATCCTACCTTGGTGGACGAATATCCCGAAATCTATATCAATATGGGATTGACGGCCGAAAATGTGGCGGATAAATACAATGTCTCCCGCGAAGATCAGGACGAATTCGCATATGAGAGCCATATGAAAGCAATTAATGCGCAGAAGGAAGGCTTTTTTGAAAGTCAGATTACACCCATTACTGTGAAGCACAAAATGGTGGCATCGAACGGAGAGGTAGTTGAGGAAACGTTCGATTTCAAAGAGGATGAAGGCCCGCGCGCAAGTACATCCACAGAAGTATTAGCAAAACTGCGCCCCGTATTCAAGATGGGAGGAAAAGTTACAGCCGGAAACGCTTCACAAATGAACGACGCCGCATCTTTTTTAATGGTGATGAGCGAAGAAAAAGCTGAGTCACTCGGATTAAAACCAATCGCCCGCTTTGTGGATTTTGCTGTAGCTGGTGTAGATCCTGAAATCATGGGGATAGGTCCGGTAAAAGCTATTCCAAAAGTATTGAAGCAGGCCGGTATCAAGCAGGAAGAGATCGATCTGTTTGAACTCAATGAAGCTTTCGCTGCTCAATCACTCGCTGTAATTCGGGAATTGAATCTCGATCCTGAAAAAATAAATATCAACGGCGGGGCAATCGCCATGGGTCACCCGTTGGGTTGTACCGGAGCGAAATTAAGCACGCAAATTCTGCACGATATGCTGCGCCTGGATAAACGCTATGGCATGGTGACGATGTGCGTGGGGGGCGGAATGGGTGCCGCGGGAATATTCGAAAATCTGCGCCTGTAGCATTTTAAACATTGAAGGACGGCAGAGACCGTCCTTCGAGTTTGATTACTAAACCCTTCCCACAGATTCTCCGGGTATATGCTCTGCCGTCATAGACATCCATCCTCCGGGGACCGGCTCTGCCGTCCCCGCTGAAGGGCATATTCAACCCGGACTTCCATCCTCCAAGGATCGGCTCTGCCGTCCTTGAAAAACTGTGATAATCTTCATCAGAAAGAAGGTTGGTGCAGGAAGCTTTCTCTCACCATCTGAGGACGGTCTCAGCCGTCCTCTTGAACTGTGAAAAAGATCTTCCCCACTATCCAATCAGAAGTGGTTGGCGCAGGAAGCTTTCTTTTCTAACTTACTACCTGAACGTCGGGAAATCCGATGGAGTGAACGTAGAAAAGAAAGCTTTTTCTGTATGAGCAATAAATATCGTGTAGTTGTCACAGAACCTGTAATTGATGAAGGTCTGGAAAAACTGAAAGAGGTCGCCGATCTCACCATTTTAGAACGTGGAAGTGTAACCACTGAAGAAGATGTGATTCGGGAACTCAAAGGATTCGACGGGGCGATCACCATGCTCTCTAATCCGGTAACCGAAAAAGTGTTTGCTTCCCTGCCCGAACTCAAAGTGATAGGAAATCACGCTGTGGGATATAACAATATTGACATCAAAGCCGCCCAAAAACACAATGTTGTCATTGGGAATACACCGGATGTGCTCACCGATTCAACCGCCGACTTAACCGTTGGTTTGCTGCTTGCCGTGACAAGAAAAATACCCGAGGCCGATCAGTTTATTAGAGAAGAAAAATTTGACGGATGGGAACCACGCGGGTTTTTAGGATTAGAACTCAATGGAAAAACACTCGGAATAGTAGGGATGGGACGTATTGGCAAGGCTGTGGCTAAAAGGCTGAATGCTTTTGGTATGAACATCATCTATCACAACAGAAATCAGGTTTCAAACGAAATTGAAAGAAGTTTGAATGCTCGCTATGTTGATGAGATGGGCGATTTATTGGAAAAAAGTGATATTATCAGTATTCACTGTCCTCTCAATGAAGAAACGTATCATCTGATTGATGAAAATCGAATAAAGAAATTTCTGAAGGATACAGTAATCATTAATACAGCTCGCGGACCTGTGGTAGATGAGGCAGCATTAGCCGAAGCATTGATTTCCGGTCACATAGCCGGTGCGGGATTAGATGTGTTTGAAAAAGAACCTGAAGTCCATCCGAAATTGCTAAAATCCCCCAATACAGTGTTATTGCCGCATATTGGCAGCGCAACTAATCACACACGGAAAAGAATGACAGAATTAGCCGCCGATGCTGTGTATTATGTACTGAGCGGAAGACTGGAAGAACTTGAAACACGCGTGGTATAATGAGCAGAAGAGGATAACATGGATCGAAATCTGAAATGGATTCACATAATAGCCGTGCTGTTTCTGTTAGCAGCGGTAGGGGCGAAAACGTTTGTGTATCTGCAAAAACCACTGCAAAATCCATCGATAGAAAAGATGGAATCAGTGCTAAACGAAGCTGTTCAGCGATTTGATGAGAATGTAAGCCGATTGAAATCCGTAAATCAAAACCTGAACAGAAATATTGAGGAGTTGATTCAGCGGTCGGGACCTCTCACCCGGAATATGAGGCAGCAGATTGAGGGTAGTCTGATTAAGCCCGTTGCGCTCTATTCAAATGATTCACTGCTTATCTGGGATGGGAATCTTCCGGAAGTTCTGAACATTCCCTCCGATATTGAACCCGGGGTTGTGCTTCTGAATTATGACAGTAATATTTTTCTGAGATCGGTTTCTCAGGGGAATAATAGCACGCTTATCCATTACAAATTACTCGTGCGCCCGCTGACATCCGAAGACAATCAGGAAGCGGTTTATGTTCCCAACAACTGGTCGTCGACACTCGATTATCCGGTTCAGTACAGATGGAATTCAGTCCGGGTACAATCACCTGACCTCTCAAGAAAAGTGGAAATTGACGGGAATGAGGTCGGTGTGGTGGAAATCAATCACGCTGGTTATAATGTGCGCGATTATAAATATCAACGCTTGAAAGAAGCGATAGACACGAAGATCCTGATTACGCTATCGTCTGTTTTTTTTCTGTGGATTTGGTTAAATACGTTACATGTTTCTCACGGCAGACAATTTGTAATTCGACTCGGATCGTTAATAATTTTAGGATCGCTGTTATACGTAGCTAATTTTGGCGTCAGGATTGCCGGATTTTTAACATACATCGGTATTCCGGTGCAGCAGCAAATGGCGATTCAAATCACCGATTTAGTCGCGAAATCAGTGATTTTGTTTGCCGGAATTGTGATTGTGATTCGCGCAACCTGGATCCATAAACGATATTTCGGTATTACCTGGTATCCACGCACCATTGTTATTTCGGTGTTCTCCGGATTTCTCTTCGTTGTTTTCTTCCTCTTTGTAACAATCAATTATCTTGAGCTTGCTTCTTCCGATGCCATCCGTCTGTTTGACTCATCGCTGATTCCCGATATTGAAACCTATCTTTACACTATCGGTTTTGCCACAATGGTCGGTTCGTTAATCATGCTGGGCGTGTACACATCTCAATATATTCACGCTTCAGAGCAGGATCAGCTTAGCTGGGTGTTGCCACTCATGCTAATTGGTTTTATTCCCGGTGCCTGGCTGATGCTTCGTGGTGCTCCGGATACATTTGGTGCCGATGTTCAGGCTTTTCTAATTGTGTTGGGGATTTTACCGCTTCTTGGCGGACTTTTATATTTCAAGCAGAGAGAGCGCCTTCAGTTTGTCTCACGCATTCGATTGATTACGCTGGGAAGTTTAGTTTTGTCATTTATTCTGTTCCCGCTGGTAAATCTGGTGTGGCAGAATCATCAGATGTCTGAAATTGTGAGTTCAACGGAATTGCTGGTGGATGAAGTGGCAGAGTACAATGAGCTTCGTCCGGATAAGAACAATGCCACGGCTTCGGTGAATTTTCCAATATACAGAGTGGCACCGGGAGATTTTCATGTTTCAGTATATGATGCCGATACGGGAAAACGTCTTCAGGTCTGGAACCGCACCGTCGGGGTTGATGTTCAGTCGATGGAGTTGAAAAAAAATGAAGAGCTGAATGATAAATCTGAAGCTGAGATCAGAAAAGTGTATTCCGGCGATCAGCCTTTCCAACTCATCCGTTTTTATCAGGCGGATCATAATATTGTAGTGAAGATCGCGGTTCCGTCGCCCACCTTAAGTACTTATATATTTGGCATTTCGCGCGTGTTCTTCGCCTTGTTGATCACCTATTTGGTGTTCTATGTATTCAGCCGATTTATTTTGCGTGAGCATCTCTTCTTGTTTGATTCGAGGGAGCGTCTTCAATCCCGGATTCTGGATAGTTTTGTGCTCGCAACTATGCTTTTCCTGGCAGTTTTGATTGTCGCTTCGAGCTTTTTTATAAATCAGAAGCAGGAGCAGAGCGCTGAGGAGATTGCTCAAACTATTGCGTTTGAAATTTCGGAGCGATTGGCCACAGAGTTGAATTTTGAGATTAGTGATCCCGTTCTGCGTTATCTTTCTGAGCGCTACAACGCTTCAGTGGAAGTGTATGATGGCCATTTGCCGTATCGCCCTGATGAAAATTCCCAAAAAGTGATGCAGGCAGGAACCATGCTCAGTTATGATGTTTTTGAGAAAATGGTGGATGACAAAGAGGTTCAGCTCATTCGACAGCAATCTGATTCTGATGTGATTAAAACCATTGTGTATCAGCAGATGCCGGGTCAGGCTTTGTTGGGAAATCGTTTGTTGCTTAAAATTCAGCGTTCAGAAAATCGCTCGGCGCTTGATGAAAACCTTATTGAAACCATCAGCAGTCTGATTTCACTGTATGTGATTATGTTTTCCATCTTCATAATTGCGGCGTTTTTTATCTCAAGATATTTGACGCAGCCGCTTCATCAGCTATTACACGGTCTAAAGCGCATCTCATCAGGTCATCTTGATACGCTTATTTCTGTAAAAACTCAGGATGAAATCGGGGAATTAGCCAACGCGTACAACTTTATGATTTTCAGGCTCCAGGATTTGCAGCAAGAACTGGCAGAGGCCGAGAGGGAAGCCGCGTGGACAGAGATGGCTCGACAGGTGGCGCATGAAATAAAAAACCCGCTTACTCCGATGAGGCTTTCGGTGCAACATCTACAGCAAAAAATCTCAAAAAATGACAGCTCGGATGAAGAGCTCAGCGTCTCGGTAAATAAAGTTGCGGCCACCCTCATAGAGCAGATCGACTCACTCAAAAATATCGCCACCGATTTCTCCCGATTTGCTCAGCCTGTAAATAGAAATCCGGAGATTCTGGATATAAACGACGTGATGGAATCCATTTCTGAACTGTACATGCACGATTACCACTGCACGCTGTTTGTTGAACCCTCAAGCGTTGATTTAAAAGTGATGGCTGTGGAAGATGAGCTGAAACGACTGTTCATCAATCTCATAAAAAACTCAATGGAAGCGATGCCTAACGGCGGAATTATTCACCTTTCAGCTTTTGAGTATAAGAATGAGATTTTTGTGGAAGTGACCGATAACGGAAGTGGTATTCCACTCGACCTTCAAAAAAATATTTTCCAGCCAAATTTTTCAACAAAAACCAGCGGAACGGGAATCGGACTGGCTATTAGTAAGAAAATTGTGGAAAGTCATAATGGAACCATTATCTGCGCATCAGTTCCCGGCAGCGGCACTACCTTCACAATTGCGATGCCCTCAGCGAACTGAGGCTAAGATTTAGATAAGGCTGATACATTAGGCAATCTATCCTGAGTTAAAAGTCTGATAAAGTTAATATCCATGGTGAGCTTGTCGAACCATGACAGGGCTGATGTAACCAATGGCAAGAAAGTCAATTAAAGAAATTGCCGGCACTTTTTGAACTCAGGAAACTAATCTTATGAGTGGAGCTGAGTTTCGACTTCCGAAATCACTTCGAAAAGTGAAAAACTAAAAATTAGTTCAAAAACGCTGTTAACGGCGATTTCTGAAGTGTTCTATCCCTAAAGCCCTAAACAAACCAAAACCCCGCAAAGCGTTTCACGATCAAGTTGCTTACCTTTAAAGCTGTTAAAATTTCAGCACATTCTATCCATTCGTTTCACAATAGGAGTTCATGTTCATCAACCGCCGCTCGGTAGCGGAATCAAAACGCATTATTTACCTCGGATTGCCCATAATTATCGGCCAGGTTTTACAAATGTCGATGGGATTTGTGGATACCGTGATGGCGGGAAATCTGAGTCCTGAAGATCTTGCCGCTGTTGCTATCGGATCGAGTTTTATGACGCCTGTATTTGTCTTTTCAATGGGATTATTGATGGCAATGAACTCCATAATCAGCCAGAACCTGGGTTCGGGAAAGATACTCGAGATCGGCCGGAATTTTCGTCAGGCAGTATATTTGAGCCAGATTATGGCTTGGATATCCTTTTTTGTAGTTCGGAATTTAGAATGGATGATGGTCTATCTCGGCATTGAGCAGCAGGTTGTTGATCTTGCTCAGGGCTACATTGAGGCTATGTCGTGGGGACTTCCGGCCATTACGCTCTACATGGTTTTTCGCTTTTTTAATGAAGGAATTTCGATCACCCGCCCGACGATGTATTTCGCCTTTGTAGGATTGCTGTTCAACATTTTAGGAAATTATACGCTGATGTTTGGGAACTTTGGATTTCCGGCATTGGGAGCGGTCGGGACGGGCTGGGCCAGCAGCATTGTGGCTTTTGCCATGCTCATCGGTATCGCTATCTACACGCTCACCAGAAAAGCTTACGAGAAATATCAGTTGCTCAGTGATTTCAGGAAGCCGGATTTTGAGTATATGAAAGAGATTATCACCATCGGCACTCCCATTGGAATCAGCACATTTATGGAGGTGAGTATGTTTGCAACTGTAGCCCTGTTGATGGGAAAAATGGGAACAGCTATCGTGGCCGGACATCAAATTGCCATTAATATTACGGCGCTCATTTTTATGATCCCTTTGGGATTATCGAACGCAATTACTGTACGCGTCGGGCAGGCAAGAGGCCGGGGCGACTGGGAGGGCGTAAAGCGCTCAGGATTTGCAGGAATTGGAATCACAGTCGGAATTATGCTTGTTACAGCCACCATGCTTATAACAATCCCTGAATTTTTGGTTGGTATCTACACCGACGACTCTAATGTGCAATCCATCGCTGTTTCCCTGCTTGCCATGGCAGCTATTTTCCAGATTTCGGATGGACTGCAAGTGTCAGGTGCCGGTGCGCTTCGCGGACTCAAAGACACTAAAATCCCCATGATTGTCAACTTTACAGCCTACTGGCTCATTGGAATTCCGGCTGGCTACGCCTTTGGGCTTTGGCTCGATTACGGTCCGCAGGGATTGTGGGTTGGCCTGATTTGCGGATTAACCGTTGCCGCTATTCTGCATAATGCGCGATTTGTCTGGTTTCTGAAAAAGCACGCCCAATAGGATTTGACAGAGCCCGGAATCGATTAGTAAATGGAATGCATCTATGTTTCCGTTCCGTGTAGTCGATCGTCATGACGATCGACTACACGGGGTGAATGCTGACTTTTTTCCCTACGCACATCCATGGTGATCCGTTAAGGCGGCGGACGAACCATTACGCGACGAAGCTAAAATTAGCCTCACAATTAATTGCCAATCATCCGCCGTCAGGGGAATTTCATTAAATTCCCCTGACGGGAGACAGGAATTCAAATCACCCAAATTCTTTATAAAGTTGAAAAACCTCTCCATCAACCCGAATAGGTGTGAGATTTTTCCTTCTTTAATCTTTCCATAAAAATTCACCCGCTCAACCAAACCAAACCGCGATTCTCCAGCCGATCACGCGCGCTCGACCATGGATATTCCAGCGGAGATTGAACTAACTTTTTCTCCACGGGCAAAAAATGCAGATATTTCAATTCCCGGCGGTAGGTTCCGAATAACTCCGCATCACGCTGATCAAAAGTTTGATTCCAAACAGAGGCCCTTATTCCTCCACCATTAAAAAGAGAAACTTTTTGTGGATGATAGTGTTGTAAATACTCAATAATCTTTTCAGAAGTGTAGTTCTTGAGGCTGTTAACAAAACGCCCTGTTTCATCACTTCGCAATATCAGATGAACCGAGGTTGGCAAAATGGTCCATCCATATACTTTAATCAGCTTTCTGCGCACATTAAATTGGACAGATTGCAAGAGCATGTGATTAAAAACTGAAAATTTGAATAGGGGAATTTCATCGCGGGTAAATAGTGTTATTACAGAACGAGGAGGAAGTGTTAGTTGCTGAGGTCGGCTGTGTCTGTTAGTCGCCGGCCCGATTAATGTTTTCGCATTCATATCTCATACCTTTTAATTCATTTTTTACTTATTATAGACACAAATGGTTCAGATACCTTACAAAAAAAAGTAATATTAGTGTATGTGAACCGAATGAAAACTGCGTTCTATAGCGGGTGATAAGATTTAATCAGACAGAGAAAAAGATGGCTTTTATTAAACATATCGAAGAGTTGGTGCCGGATTATTGCTACAGTCAGGATTTTTTCAAAGAATTTATGAAAAGACATGTTCGGGGTGATGAGAAAGTCAGCCGAATATTGCATCATATTTATGTGAATTCAGACATTAGCCAGCGTTATAGTGTTTTAAAAGATTTTGAATCACCTGGCGATGACGGGAATAATTTTATAAAAATGGATCAGGATGGATTACTGTTTACTCCATCAACAAAAGAACGGAATGACCTTTATATTGGTTACGCGAAAAGCATGCTCGAAACGGTGGTGAAACGAGCTCTTAAGCACTCCAACACAGATCCTGCATCCATCACGCACCTTATCTCAATTTCCTGCACCGGTTTTTTTGCACCCGGTCCTGGTTATCATATCATAAAGACCTGTGGACTTTCGCCACATACCGAGCGGATAAATGTGGGATTTATGGGGTGTTTTGCGGCATTTCAGGGAATGAAAATGGCCAGACAGATCATACGCTCCAATCCTGAAGCCAGAGTTCTTATTGCTGATATAGAACTCTGTACGCTGCATCTGGTGTTGGAACCCGAACTGGACCGTATACTCTCAGCATCACTTTTTGCCGATGGAGCAGCTGCGGTTCTGGTTGATGGGAAGGAAGAAGAAAACAGTATTCGCCTCGACGGATTTGTCTCCGAGTTATTGGATGCAGGCGAAGAAGACATGGCTTGGACTATTGGAGACTCAGGATTTGATATGAAGCTCACAACCTACGTCCCCAAAATCCTGAAATCGAACATTGGAAATGTGATCAACAATGTGCTCGAAGAGTTTGAAATGACAAAAGAAGAGATCGAAAACTGGGCGATACACCCCGGTGGAAGAGCCATTTTAGACAGCATTCAGCAGTCGATGGGATTGGAGAAGGATGATCTGAACGTTAGTAGAAAAATACTGGCTGATTACGGAAATATGAGTTCAGTCACCATTTTATTTGTATTAGCGGAGATGATGCGTCAGCAGAAAAAAGGAAAAACTTACGCATCGGCATTTGGTCCCGGACTTACAGTAGAAAGTGGTATTTTAACACTCTTGTGATAACCCTCTTACCCCAAAATACTTCTATCACCGAGCAGATGGATAAAGATGATTGTGATCTTTCCAAGCTCAAGAATACCTATCGGGCGTTTTCGTATGTCAATAAGTTGGTGAGCGGCTGGAGCTGGATCTGGAAGAAGGAGGTTGAGCCGTTACTTTTGCCGGGAAATTTCTCTATTGCCGATATTGGCTGTGGTGGCGGTGACATCGCCTGGGACTTTATTTGGCGGGCGGATAAAGTCGGAAAAACAATTTCAGTAGTTGGCGTTGATCCTGATAAACGAGCAATCAGATACGCCAGAAAACAATACAACTATCCCAGGCTCACATTCAAAAACACGAAGATTGAAGATCTTCCGGACAATTATGTTGACGTTGCCACCTGTAATCATTTGATTCACCATTTGGAAGAAGATCAGATACCTGATTTTTTTCAACATCTGAAACGTATAGCCCGAAAAAAAGTGATTGTGAATGATATTCATCGCTCTCTGCTGGCGTTTATTGGATATCCGCTGATAGCTTTACCCTATGCAAGAAATTCATTTCTGATGACTGACGGATTGAGAAGCATTAGAAAAGCTTTCACCCGCAACGAATTGCTGAAAATAGCCGGCGAAGGCTGGGAAAAGGAAATCTATCTGCCGTTTCGCTCTGTTTTAATCTATGATCATCAGAAACAAAACGGGTGTGGAGCATAAAAGTGCGATTATTGTAGGAGCGGGGCCGGTGGGATTGTATGCCGGGATTAAGCTCTGTTTGGAAGGGTTTGAGATTCGGATATTGGAAAAAAGAACAAAGCCACATCAGCATTCAAAGGCGATTGGAATTCATCCTCCGATGCTGGAAGAGTTTGACGCAATTGGATTGGCAGATGCGCTGCTATCGGCGGGATCATTTATTACTAAAGGCGTTGTCTGCTCCGGAAAAAGCATTATTGATGTTGATTTTGGCTCACTTCCATACCAATTCAAGGGAATTCTAACCGTTCCGCAATTCAAAACCGAAGCCATCCTGAGATCGAAACTGGATGAACTTCAGTCGGATTGCATTGAATGGGATTCAGGAGTTGAAGAGATTTCAGAACAAAAGGTAAGAACGAAGAGAGTAGCACTTTCCGCGGATGTCATTATTGACGCACGGGGAAAGGCTTCGTGGCTGGCAGATGGAGAAGAAAATCAACTTGAGCCCTATCCCGATTATTACATTATGGGAGATTTTGATTCCGGTGAAATCCCCCGAAATGAAGCTCATATCTGGCTTCACAAAAACGGATTGATCGAGTCCTTCCCACTAAACGAGAAAAAGCGCCGCTGGGTGGTAAAAGTTGATGCAGAAACATCACCCGATCCCACAAAGATTAAAAACAAGGTTAAAAATAGAACCGGAATCGAGCTGGATGTCAAAAGTTGCGTAATGAACAGTTCCTTCACGCCGGAATGGGGAATCAGAAAAGTAATTCGGAAAGACAATGTAATTCGGTTGGGAGACAGCGCGCATATTATCTCACCCATTGGCGGACAGGGCATGAATCTCGGATGGCTCGATGTGGAAGATGTGCTTAATTATCTTAAAAATCCTTCTGAAAAAACAGAAAAAGCTGTGGAAATAGCAATAAAAAGCAGATTCCTGAAGGCAAAAAAACGCTCGGAATTTAACATGATGATGGGCAGAGCTGCGGGACCTGTCATGCGAACAGGAAAAAAAATTCTATTGAGATTGATGGGCATTCCGCTGCTGAAAGATCATTTCGCCCGACAGTTTACAATGGATGGGCTGAAGTGAAGTGATGGATGGGATGTATTGAAAGATTTCGATGGGGAAAATTGAATCCACCCTGAGCAGCCGAAGGGTGGCAGGATGGAGTTAACAAAGGCTCACATTCTATTAAATCAAATGGTTGTTAACGAATTTTTAGTCCTGATTTTAGCTATTTCTTACCACCCTTCGACTGCTTCGCGCTCAGGATGGATTCAACCCTAAGTTGCATCACAAAACAGTGCCCGTCACACCAAGATTAAAAATCGCAGACTAAAAAAACGGGTTTCCGTCAAAGACTTCATGCTGCAGGCGGTCTTCAATCAGAAGTGACATCAGGCTTCGATGAAAAAGTAACCAGTAGGGATCTTTGATTGTGCTGAATTCTATAGATTGATCACCGAGATTGTGATAAGAAAGCGTCATTTGTTGATCTCCCACAATTAACAGCTTCCGTCTCATCCCGGGATAAGTTTTCATCGGTATCGATATATGTTCACCCAAAGCGAAAATTCCTTCTACCAGAGCCGAATCGAGTTGAATATCTTTGGGAGGTAATTTGACAGGTGGATCATCTGAAATAGTACTCCGGGAAATCAAACGGCTCACCACGGCAGTTCCGCTTTCTTCGAGGGAGAACGAATAGCTTGGATTAGTTTTCGAATAATATTGAAATCCGCTGAGTGTCACCGAGGTCAACTCAAAATCTGTTTCCGGGGGAGTGAGTTTGGTGTACATTCTTTCTTCAAAATCATTCTCAAGTTTAAGTGTATCGCCACCGGATGATAAATAGGTTCGAAAAGCATGAATGTACTCACCATCCTCAGGTTGATAATACAGAGAATCGCTGCGATATATGAAGTTTGCCACAAAAGTGGGACGCCCGATCATCAAAAGTTGATTATCTGATAAAAATTGGATCCCCCGCGGGGCCTTATCATTCAGGGAAGATTCAGGTGATTGAGCTGTAGAAAATGACTGTTCATCTAGTGACCACGTATGGTCAAAAAGTGGGTGTTCGGAAGATTGAGAACAACCAATCATAACAATAACAGAGATAATTAAAGAAATAGATAATATGCGGAACCCGTTCATATCAATTAATTTATGTAAATAATAAAATGAAGATCCTACTAATATGTACATCCCTTAAATAAATTGCAAACAGTTGGGTACGGTCTCAGTTTGTTAAAAAAGTTGGCTGACTCTCAGGGAGGGGAGCATGTTATGGATAAGCCAAAGATCCTGCGGTAAATGACAGTACAGATGACAATGAAAAGTTCTGCGCTGAAATCCATTGTCAATAAATATAAAAAATTGTATCTTTCCCGACTCTACAAAATCTGAACATTAAAATAGAAACATCGTGGATACGCAAAGTTTCAAAACATATTCAGCTAAACCCTCTGATATTGAGAAAAAATGGGTTTTGATTGATGCTGAAGGGCAGCCATTAGGAAGACTTTGTAGTCAGATCGCTGCTATCCTGCGTGGTAAAACCAAACCTACGTTTACCCCGCACATGGATACAGGTGATCATGTAGTTGTTATTAATGCTGAGAAAGTAACTCTTTCCGGCAGTAAAATGACTTCTAAGGAGTATTTCCGACATACTGGCTATCCCGGAGGCGAACGCTTTAAAACTGTAGAAGATGTGCTTGAAAAAGAGCCTGAATTTCTCGTTTTAAACGCAGTAAAAGGCATGTTGCCAAAAAACAAACTTGGCAGAAAGTTGTTAACCAACGTGCGTGTGTATGCAGGCCCAAATCATCCTCATACATCTCAGCAGCCAGAAATAATTGAAGTTCAATAAATAACCATCATTCATGGCACAACAGACAAACACCATAGGAAGACGTAAGACTTCAACCGCTCGCGTGTATGTTCAGTCAGGAACCGGTAAAATTCTTGTTAACAACAAAGAGTTTGACAAGTATTTCCCGCTTCCGTCTCAGCGTAACGTGGTAAAATTGCCGCTCACCGTAACCGAAACCGACGGACAGTTCGATATTAAAATCACCGTACGCGGTGGTGGAATGAGCGGTCAGGCCGGTGCAATTCAGTTAGGAATTGCGCGTGCTCTTCAGGAAATTAATGAAGACGCTCATGACGTACTGAAGGCAAACGGATTACTTACTCGTGACGACCGCATGGTTGAACGTAAAAAGTACGGACAGCCCAAAGCGCGTAAACGTTTCCAGTTCTCAAAGCGTTAATATTCCGCTTACGTTTACCTATACCTATACATTTAATCACACATATCCGGTTACTTGCTGTTGAGTGTTCTGATAATTTAATCTATCGGAATGGACACGCAGGGTTGACCCGGGTAGAGGACTAACTCACTTTATAACAAAATATAATGGCTAAAACAGCAACAGTAGAAGAATTACTAAAGTCGGGAGCCCACTTCGGCCACCTGACCCGCCGCTGGAATCCAAAGATGAAAGAATTCATCTTTATGCAGCGTAACGGAATTCACGTCATCGATCTCAAAAAAACCGAGAAGTACCTTTCCGAAGCTACTCAGGCTGCCGAGCGCTTCGCGAAAGCAGGCAAAAGCATTCTTTTTGTAGGTACTAAGAAGCAGGCACAGGAAATCGTAAAAACAGAGGCTAACCGTTGCGGAATGCCATTTGTTACCGACCGCTGGCTTGGTGGAATGCTTACCAACTTCTCAACCGTACGTAAAAGTATTAATCGTATGGAAGAGATCGCTCAGATGGAAACAGACGGAACATTTGATCAGCTTACCAAGAAAGAGCGTTTGATGCTCAACCGTGAGCGCGACAAACTTGAACGTGTACTCGGTGGTATCTCAAATATGTCACGCCTTCCCGGCGCTATTTTTATTTGCGATACGGTAAAAGAGAGCATTGCCATGAATGAAGCGATCAAATTGAATATCCCGATCATCGCAATGGTTGATACCAACTGCGACCCGGATGTTCCGGATTTCATTATTCCATGTAATGATGACTCAGCCCGAACCGTAAAGCTCATCGTTTCAAACGTAGCCGATGCGATTATTGAAGGAAACGCCGCTCGTGAAGCCCACACCGAAGAGCAAGT
>Ga0306910_1000152_pt1 | contig 41950 bp, 29 predicted proteins | sample AntRauMFilla2698_FD_190438 | JGI IMG/M metagenome (GOLD analysis project Ga0306910, IMG submission 190438) | Saline lake microbial communities from Rauer Islands, Antarctica - Metagenome Filla 2 #698 (v2) (version 2) | ecosystem: Environmental > Aquatic > Non-marine Saline and Alkaline > Saline ... | reverse complement strand
GTCTGCTAAAGTGGGCTGTTTCTGTAATTTCATACGTTAAAAATAAGACTTAACTATCTAAATAACAAATAATTAGACTTGTTTTAATTGCTGATTTATAAAGTTTTTACCATGCAACGGTCTTATACTGTGAATGGAGCTGGAGCAGATCCATTTGGAGTAGATAGCGTCTCTACATAATTTTGTGCAGCCTGACCGTCATCGGTAAGCGCACTTACCAGACTACTAAAATTAGGGTCTGCCGTTGCAAAAGTGACTACCGTTGGTAAACCTATTACCGCGTCAACGATATGCACAACACCATTAGCCGCTAAATTATCTGGGGCTGTTACAGAAGATACACCATTTAATCTTACGCCATTATCTAAGTTGATATAAAAGCTCAAGTTGTTTTCAGTATCACCAAACGTAGCAAGAGAATTGGTGTAACTTGTCGTTAAACCAGTAGAAAGTGCCGTTCCTGTTAAAACGTGATTTAATAAAACTTGAGTTACTACTTCCACTGGAAGATCTCCTAAGGCTGAACCATTCAAGAATATATCGAATGCAGCATTGGTTGGAGCAAAGACAGTATACTCGCTCGCCCTGTCGTTTAAAACATCATCAAGACCTGTCAATTGCAATGCAGCAAACAAACTAGACAAATCATCATTCATCATAGCCAATCCTGTAATTGTTGGGTCAATAACATCAACTATCTCTTGTGGTAATAACACCTTGTCTATAGCATGTACTACACCATTATTGGTTTGCACATCTACTACTGCAATATTGGCATTTACCCCTGTAGCGTCTATAACTTGAGCTCCATCTGATAAGTCAAACTCTAATTCTTCCCCTTGCAAAGTTGCTGCTGTTAAGCCTGTTGTAAGATCACTTGATCTTACGTTAGATCCAGCAATAACATGATATTCTAAAATGGTAGCTAAAGTTGCAGGGGCAACATCCCCTAAACCTGAAGCACCAAGACCACTTAATAGAGACTCAAAAGCACTATTAATTGGAGCAAAAACTGTAAAAGGCGAGGCTTCTGAACCTGATAGGATATCTACATAATTTGTCTGGTCGTTACTCGCCGCTATTAAAGCTTCCACTAAAATTGAGAATTGAGGATTAGCCAAAGCTTGAGTTGTAACGCTCGGTAAGCCGATGACAGCATTTACTTCGTGGACAACACCATTAGTTGCCAGAATATCTGCTGTAGTAACATTAGAAACACCGTTTATTCTAACGCCGTCATCTGTATTAATAAACAGACTAAGATTACTTTCAGAAGCACTTCCTAAACCTAAAGAAGTCACATATCCTGTAGTTAAATCTGCTGCTAGGACTCTTCCGTTAACAACATGATTTAAAAGAACTTCTCTTAAGAGACTTTCTGGAACTTCTTCTAGACTTGAAAATCCATTGTCTCCCAAAAATGTACTAAACGCGTCGTTAGTAGGTGCAAATACCGTAAGGTCACCGCTACCACCAACAAATGGTGTAACTAAATCTGTACGTTCTAAAGCAGCTAGAAGTGAAGAAAACTGATCATTTTCAGAAACAAGCCCTGCAATAGTTAAATCTCCCTGAGGAGGAATTGGAGCGTCATCATCGTCTGAACATGCTAAGAATGCTGTAGCAAGAAACGCCACGAGCAAAAATTTTGATAGTAATTTCATAGTTTTTTGTTTTATTGTTATGTGCATAAGACAAACACAACTCAAAAGTTACTACCTCTAAAGCTCACTTTAATATGGATTTAACAAATAGGAGGATGAAATACTAAGGAATACTTAATAAATATCTAGGATTTATTCCCTATTCACAATGGGAAGGTAATGAATCCAGCATATCGATAAATTCTTGGTTGTTATTGATAACAATTTCACGAGAATTTTTAGTAAGAAGTGTAATAGGATAATCTATTTCGTAAACATCAGAATCGTGAAGATTTTCCAGGTATAGAAAAATAGCTTTGTTATTGAAGAAATGATGCGTTTGAAAAGAGGAGTTTACATCATTGTAATCCTTAAGGGTTAAAGGAAAGTTTATTGAGTAACAATTAAACATAGTGATACTTTGAAAATCATCACACTGATTGGCCAATGCATTTAATTCAGAAGTAGAATTTACCTCCTGAATGGTATAATCACTAAAGACTATAGAAGCTGGAAATACAATCTCGATAGTATCTTCTTCTCTTAAGTAACTTAAATCATGTGCTGAATTAAAAACTCGGAGTTGGTCATTGACGGTAAGTTCATAAGGAAAAACAAGACTAAAACAAAAAGCATTGTCCACAACATCGTCAAAAGAAGCATTGTGAGAAGTTATAGATTGAAGTTTAGAGGAAAGATCGGATGAATGGTGTAAAGTATTTTCATCTTCTACCAACGGGGCATCGTCTTCATAGCAGCTCAGCATTAAAATGGGGAGCAATAAAAAAATAACCGCTTTATAAAATTTAACCATGTATTTTTAATTTACACCCATAAAACAACTTAGGACTTATAATTCCTACCAAATTAAACTTTTTTTATAATTTTGAATTCATGAAAAATGCAAAACCTTTATTTGAAAATACCTGTGAAAAAACTGTATTTTCAAAACTTCACGAAAGGTATGCAAAAGATTTACACGATTTTATTTACTATAAATTTGGCGAACACTATAACCCTAAAGACAAAGTTCAAGAAGCGTTTATGAAACTCTGGGAGAATTGCAAAAAAATATCACCTGACAAGGCTAAGAGTTACTTATTTTCGGTGGCTAACAACACCACTCTAAATACCATAAAACATAGAAAAGTAGTCTTAAAATACGAGACAGATGCTTCAAAAAGTACCTCGAATAATCAAGACCCTCAATTTTTACTTGAAGAAAAAGAATACTTAAGTAAATACCAAAAGGCCTTATCCAAGCTTACAGAAGAAAAACGAGTCGCCTTTATGCTGAATAGAGTCGAAGGGAAAAAACATAAAGAAATTGCAGAGCTATTAGGGATTTCCAGAAAAGCTGTTGAAAAACGAATCTACTCTGCACTCAAACAACTTAGACAAGATATTGATGGAATTTAACAGGTTTAGAGTAGGAGATTCCGTAAGTAAATTGTCTTATAAGTGATTAAATTGCTATGAAAGAGGAATATTTAATTGAAAAGTGGCTCAGTGATGAGCTCACTGCAGAAGAATGGGAGGCGTTTAAAAAATTAGACGCCTACCCTTCTTATGTCAAAATCTCCGAAAAAGCAAAACTGTTTAAGGCCCCTGAATTTGATCTGCAAGACTCTCTTACTAAGCTTGAATCTAATCTTCACCAACCTGCTCAAAAAACGCCCTTCAATTTTTACAAGACCATTGGTATTGTTGCAGCTATATGCATCATAGTCTTTTCGGCTATAAAACTATTAAATCAAACTTCTTATTCAGAAAGCATACAAACTCAAGTTGCTGAGACAAAAACTTTGAGTCTACCAGATGACTCTGAAGTGAATTTAAGCGCGAAGTCAATTTTACAATTTAACTCTTCAACGTGGGAAAAAGAAAGGATTTTAGATTTGGAAGGGGAAGCTTTTTTTAAAGTCTCTACAGGGAATAAATTTATAGTAAAAACAAGCTATGGAAACATTCAGGTTCTTGGCACACAGTTTAATGTAAAGTCAAGACCTTATGGGTTTGAAGTGACTTGCTATGAAGGTTCCGTAGAAGTAAGCCTCAACACCAAAAAGTATATTCTACAACCCAAAGATGTTTTAAGTTTCAAAACTAAAAAAGTCACTACGTCCAAAACTGCTTTTACAAATCCAAGCTGGATCAACAAGACCTCACAATTTCAAAGCACTTCGCTAGAATCGGTTATACAAGAATTCAATCTCTACTACGACGTAGAGTTCGACACCTCAGCCATCAATTCTTCTAGACTCTATACTGGAAGTTTTGTGCATAATGATCTAGAAAATGCCTTAAAATCCATTACTTTGCCTTTAGATTTGACCTACCAGATAAATGGTAAAAAGGTCATATTGTCTAAAAAGTGAGGTTACTGAATTTACATTCTATTTTACTTATCCTTTTGAGCTTTAGCAGTTATGGCTACGCTCAGAACTCAACTCGTGAACTAGGTTTAAGCGAATTTTTGAGAACTATTGAGAGTCGATTTGAAGTCAACTTTTCATATGCCGATGATCAAATAGAAAACCTTATTGTAACTCCCCATTCTTCTTTAAATTCACTAGAAGAGTACCTCAATTTTTTAGAAATATCAACTCCTTTTGTATACGAACAGCATTCCGACAAAAATATACTAATCATTCCAAATGATAATGAATTTGAATTGTGTGTGATCGTTAAAGATGAATTGACTCAAAACCAACTGACAGAGGCATTGCTTAAGGTGGGCAACTACCTTTACAAATCGAATGCTTCAGGCCAATTTAAAATACCGGTAAGCGCTAAAGAAATCGACTTAAAGATTAGGGTGAAGGGCTACGCTCCAGAGTTTAAAAGAGTTTTAACCAGCAAAACTAGATCCTGCATTGAAATTATGGTCTCCCCTTTTTCTGTGATGCTTGAAGAAATTATCTTAACCAATTATTTAACAGGTGGTATTCAAAAATATAGGTCTGGGATTTTAAAGCTCGATTATGAAAGCTTTGGATTGTTACCTGGGCTAGTAGAACCTGATGTTTTACAGAGTATCCAAGCGCTTCCTGGCATAACTAGTCGCCAAGAAAGTGTATCCTATCTCAATGTAAGAGGAGGTACACATGACCAAAATTTATTTTTGTGGGACGGTATTAAAATGTACCATACCTCCCACTTTTTCGGGATGATTTCTGCCTTTAATCCCTATATGACCAAAAGCGTAAAATTGATCAAAAACGGAACTTCCTCTCGATATGGTGATGGTGTTTCTAGTGTGATCGATATGCGTACTAAAGATTCTATTGTGAAATCTTTTAAAGCTGAAGCTGGAGTGAACCTAATCAATGCTGATGTTTATATTGAAGCCCCAGTATCGCCTACCTCTTCCCTTGAGTTTTCTTTTAGAGAATCCATCAATGATATTTGGGAGAGCCCAACCTACAAACAATATTTTGATAAAATCTTCCAGAATACTGAAGTTACCAACGAAACAAATCCGGCCTCTAAACAAAATAATGAATTTATATTTTACGATGCTACTTTAAACTACAAGCACAAGCTCACTGAAAAGGATTATATAAAAGGTAATTTCTTTTACACGCACGATGAATTTTCATTGAACAGGTTTGAAATCTTAGGCAATAGGATTAATACAAGGTCTAGCGAACTCGAACAAACCAATGTAGCTGGAGGCCTTTATTATGAGAGAAACTGGACTGAATCAACAAAGACTGAAGTTCAGTTTTATACTTCCAAATACAATCAAAATTCTATCAATGCGAATTTATTGAATGACCAAAGCCTAGAGCAAATCAATGAAGTAAGAGAAATTGGAGTTCGCGTTAACCTGAAAACCGAATTATCTCCAAAGCTCAGTCTCGAATCTGGATATCAGTTTAACGAGACTGAAATTGTCAATTCAGAATCTATTAATAATCCAGGGTTTTTTAGAGAAACTCAAAATTCTATTTTAACAAACAGCCTTTATAGCCAGTTAAACTACCTGTCCACAAATAAAGACCTTAGTGTAGAATTTGGAGGAAGGCTCAATTATTTTTCCAAGTTTGATAAGTTGGTAATTGAGCCAAGATTCAACTTAAGTTATAAAATAGTAGAGCATTTATACTTGGAAGTACTAGGTGAACAAAAAAGCCAGGTCACCTCTCAAGTTATCGATTTACAAACAGATTTCCTAGGTGTTGAAAATAGAAGATGGATCCTTTCCAGTCCCAATAATCGACCAATTATACAAAGCCAACAAGTTTCTACTGGCCTCAATTACGTTAAGCCAAGTTGGTTTATCAATGCAGATCTTTATTACAAACACGTAGAAGGGATTACCACACAAGGACAAGGTTTTCAAAGTCAGTTTCAATTTTTACAAGAGCATGGGAGCTATGAAGTAAAAGGAATTGATTTATTAATCAATAAAAATTTCGATCCCATTTCTGGATGGGCAAGCTATTCCATATCCGACAATTTTTACCATTTTGACGCTTTAGACCCTTCGCGTTTTCAGAATAATCTGGATATACAACATGTAATTTCGTTTGGATTGAGCTACGAGAAAAAGGGCTTAAAGTTATCTACTGGATTTAACTGGCATTCTGGAGCTCCTATCACACTTCCCTCAGAAAATCAAGGAATTAACCCTCAACAAATCCTTTTTCAAAGGCCAAACGCGGAGCGATTACCCGATTACTTTAGGTTAGATTTTTCAACCACCTATAACTTTGAAATTTTTAAAAATATAAATGCTCTTGCAGGTTTATCCCTCTGGAATGTATTTGGAAACTCGAATATATACGATCAGTTTAATCGGTTGGATGACGAGCAAAATATTCAAACCTTTCAACAACGAGGTTTAAATTTTACTCCCAATTTAGTCTTCAGACTGAAGTTTTGATATCTTCTTAAGCTCTACAAAAAAATTATTTTATCACAGCAATTACAACTTTAGTATATTTCAATGCTAAAAAATGCTGTGTATTTTGAACTTGACGAAGTATTCTTTAAACTTTTCACTCAAACTCAAGTCCTATTTATATATAGACCTCTAATTTAATTAATGACTATGAAACATATTCTATTTTTCACCACCTTTCTTTTTGCTTTATGTGCTCAAGCCCAAAAGGTAGAACTAAAAGACTACTTACCTCAAGATGTAACCTATAATCAAAATATTCCTACACCCAGTGAAATCATTGGTTTTGTTCCTGGAGATTGGCATGTTTCTCACGACAAACTAGTTCAATACATGAGAGCCATAGCAGAATCCTCGGATAGGGTTAGTATAGAAAATAGAGGATTTACTTACGAGAAGAGACCTCTTATTTTACTCACTATTACCTCTCCAGAGAATCATAAAAATCTAGCTGAAATTCAAGAGAACCATCTCAAGATTATATCTGGAGAGGTCTCTGAATCTCAATTGGAATCTATGCCCATTGTAGTGAATCAGGGATTTTCTGTCCACGGCAATGAACCTAGCGGTGCCAATGCCTCTTTAGTTTTGGCTTATTATCTAGCTGCTGCAGAAGGATCTTCTATAGACCAGATGTTGGAGAATACTATTATACTCCTAGACCCAAGTTTCAACCCAGATGGTTTACAACGATTTGCCTATTGGACCAATACCAATAGAAGTACAAATTTGAATTCTGACCCTCAAGACCGGGAGTTCTCTGAAATTTGGCCAGGGGGCAGAACCAATCATTATTGGTTCGACCTCAACAGAGATTGGCTTCCGCTACAGCTTTTGGAAAGCCAAGCTAGAGTAAAAACATTTTACGATTGGAGACCTAATGTCTTAACCGACCATCACGAAATGGGCTCCAATTCTTCCTTCTTTTTTCAACCTGGAATTCCAGAGAGAACCAATCCCCTCACCCCACAACTCAACCAAGATCTTACAGAACAAATCGGTAACTACCATGCTGAAGCTCTAGACAGTATTGGCTCTTTATATTATTCTAAAGAAAGTTTTGATGACTTTTACTACGGTAAAGGGTCTACCTTCCCCGACATAAATGGTTCTATAGGTATTCTGTTCGAACAAGCAAGCTCTAGAGGTTCTGGACAAATGACTGATAATGGATTATTGACATTCCCCTTTACCATCAAAAATCAATTTACCACAGCTCTCTCTACTTTGAAGGCTTCCTTAGAATTGAAAACTGACATTCTTAAGCTACAGTATAATTTTTATAGAAACGCCGAAAAGAACGCTGAAAAGGGAGCTTTTGTGTTTGGCAGGAAGAACGATCCTGTCTTAGCTAACGAATTGGCAAAAGTCCTAGAACAACATCAAGTAGAGCTTTATAAACTTGAAAAAAATGAACGCTTTGATGGAAAGGATTTCGACCAAAATTCATCGTATATCATTCCTAAAAACCAATTACAACATAGGCTCGTAGAAGCCATGTTTGAGGAACGTACGAGTTTTAACGATAGTATTTTTTACGATGTCTCTGCCTGGAGTTTCAGACATGCTTTTGATGTAGATTTTGCTGAAGTGAAATCTATAGATATGGGTGAAAAACTAACTTCAGTAGAATTGGACATCCCCAATGATCTTCAAAAATCTGAGTATGCTTATGCTTTACGCTGGAATGATTTTAATGCCCCAAAGGTTTTATATAAAATCATGGATGAAGGCATGCGTGTAAAGGTGGCCCAAAAACCATTTCAATCTAAAACTGAAGCTTTTGATTATGGAACTATTGTAATTCCTGTACAAAATCAACAGAAAACCAGTAAAGAAATCTATGCTCTCCTCGATGAATTACAAAAGGAAAATCATGTGAAGCTTTCACCATTAAAAACTGGATTAACCCAAGGAATTAATCTTGGAAGTCCTAATATGAGTCATTTAGAAATGCCTAAAATCGCTATGCTTGTTGGCGAAGGAGTAAGGTCTTATGATGCCGGAGAAATATGGCACATGCTAGATTTTAGATTCGAGATTCCGGTTACTAAGCTAGATACCGAAAATTTCAATAGAACTAGCCTAGAGAGCTATACCCACTTGGTTATTCCTAGCTCAAGTTCTAATGCCTTATCAGCTTCAGAAAAAGAAAAGCTAAAAGACTGGGTGAGGAAAGGTGGAAACCTTATCGCCTATAAAGGCACCATGAATTGGCTGAAAGCTGAAGAGATGATTGACTTTAAAACGAAAAAAGATAGTGTTGTCGCCAAGGACATCAGTTTTATAGAGCGATCTGAATTTTATGGCGCTAAGCAAATTGGAGGAGCTATTTTTAAAGCTAAAATTGACAGATCTCATCCTATAGTTTATGGTTACGATGGTGATGAGATAGCCCTTTTTAGAAACTCCAACTTAATGCTAGAGGCAGATACTTTAAGTTTTAATAATCCTATTCAATATACCAACTCACCCTTATTAAGCGGATATATAAATGCGGAAAATTTAGAATTGATTAAAGGCACTGTGCCCTTTAAACAAAATGGGTATGGAAGAGGAAACGTGATGATCTTTACTGATAATACCAACTTTAGAGCCTTTTGGCTTGGGACTTTCAAATTATTTTTAAACTCAATCTTTTTTAGCGATCAGATGTAATATAGTTATTTCTATCCATTACAGAAGTCCATTTCTATACCTAGAAATGGACTTCTGTGTTTAGAGTCAAAATTATTGTAATTTCAATATTACATTTATGTTGAGAAAATAAAACTATGAGAGCATTGGTCATTTCAGGTGGAGGAAGCAAAGGAGCGTTTGCAGGAGGCATTGCAGAATATCTTATCACCGTTTGCAAAAACGATTATGACCTTTTTGTAGGCACCTCTACCGGAAGCCTACTTATCCCATTGCTTTCTATAGGAGAAATATCTAAGCTCAAGAAGGTGTATACCTCTGTGAACCAAAAGTCTATTTTTAGTAGAAATCCATTTATCATCAAAGAAAGAGATGGTGAATTTGAAATTAGGATCAATCACCTCAACATCCTTATAGGATTTTTGAAAGGTTCAAAAACCTTCGGAGAGAGTAAATCCTTAAAAAAATTAATTTTAGAAACAATCACTCCCGGTTTTTTTGAAAAAATGAAGAATCAACACGTAGATGTGGTCATCACCGTCTCCAACATCAGTTTGGGCAAGGTTGAATATAAGTCCATCAAGGATTTTAATCGAGAAGAATTTTGTGATTGGATATGGGCTTCTGCTAACTTAGTTCCTTTTATGAGCTTAGTTAAAAAGGATGGCTACGAATATGGCGATGGGGGTTTAGGTAACGTTGTTCCAATCGCAGAAGCTATTAACAGAGGTGCTAGAGAAGTAGATATCATTTTGTTAAAAACCGAAAAGCCATTTCAGAAAAAACCAGTAAAAAACGTCCTAGAATTAACGACTCGGATATTTGATTTCCTACTCGAACAGATTATTACCAATGATATTACGATTGGGAAATTGAGAAGTAAACATGACGAGATCACTCTCAACTTTTATAATCCTCCAGAAATGCTCACCAAAAACTCTCTTATTTTTGAACCTACAAAAATGAAAAAATGGTGGGACCTAGGTTTTGAGTTTGCACAACAGAACAACCCTTATTGCAGAAGAATTCAGACCAGATTATTTCAATAAAAGAATGGATGTTCATTTAATGATACCCCTATAATTTATAGAAATCTAAATCCAAAAAAGCGACTTGAATCATACTCAAGCCGCTATAATTTATAAAAATAAGCTCTAGTCGATTATAATTTCACCACCATTTTCCCTTTATTTTTCCCTTCGAAAAGGTCCAAAAAGGCTTGTGGTATAGTTTCAAATCCTTCTTGAATCGTTTCGGTATACTCAAGCTTACCTTCTTGTAACCACTTTGCTAATTGCTTAATTCCAGCAGGATGTTTATCGACATAATCGAAGATAACAAAGCCTTGCATCGAAGAGCTGTTCTTAATCAGAAAAGGCTGTACACTTATGCTTTTGGGTAGTTCTGTGTTATTGTAGACAGAGATGGCTCCACAATTTACTGTTCTTGAAAACTTATTGATATTGAAGAGAACCGCCTCTGAAATTTCACCTCCAACGTTATCAAAATAAACATCTACTCCATCAGGACAAGCTTTGGCAATGGCCTGAGTCATGTTTTCGGTAGTATTGTAATTGATACCTTCATCAAAACCAAAGTCAGATTTAATCATATCTACCTTTTCATCAGTCCCAGCAATTCCTACGACGTGTAAGCCGAGGATTTTCCCAATTTGTCCTACGATGCTTCCAACCGCTCCTGCGGCACCAGAAACGACAAGAGTCTCCCCTTCTTTCGGTTTTCCTATCTCGGTAAGTCCAAGGTAAGCCGTCAATCCAGTCATTCCCAAAATACCTAAATAAGCAGAAAGCGGAGCTTGGCTAGGATCTACTTTTTTTAAACTATCCTCCTTGGCGACTTGAGTTTCTTTCCATTCTAAAACACCAGAGACAAAATCACCGACACTAAAATTATCACTCTTGGAGTCTATGACTTCAGCAATAATCCCAGAGACAATGGGTTTATTGAGCTCAAAAGGTTCAATATAAGACTTGGCATCGCTCATTCTCCCTCTTAAATAAGGATCTACAGAAACATAGGTTGTGCGAAGCAACACCTCTCCTTTCTGTAGTTCTTTTACTTCTGAAGTAGTAAAATCGAAGTCTGATAATTTAGGGGTTCCTTTGGGTCTACTTTTTAGATTAATCGTTCTAGTCGTATTCATTATGTTTTAATTTTATAGTTAATCTATACTTAGGATGGCTTAGCTACCTCGTAAGGTATCTATTTAAATTTTATAGACTGCTGCTCTACAGACCAAATTTAGCAAATACAAACCGAATGGACTTCTGAAGCCTAAATAAATGCATTCGTTTATGCTTTTGCTTTTTCTAGTCAATCACTATAACTTATAAGTCCACTCCCCTACTAAAGTTGATCAATCTTACAATTGGAAGTAGTTATATAGTCGTGTTTTTTAACCGCAAAGCATTGTCAATAACTGAAACCGAACTTAAGCTCATCGCCAATGCTGCAATCATAAGTGATAGCAGAATCCCGAAAACTGGAAATAAATCTACTGCTTTAATACGTATAGCTCTTGTAAGTAAGCGCAAAACCAGATTTTGTTTGATGTTTTTCATGACAGCATCACTTAAGTTTCGAGCCTTCAATGTTTGTAATTATAGTGTTGAAACTTAATGGTTGAATTCAGCATCGCATAGAAGTCTTATTTAAGATAACCCCCAAACATTCGATCAAGTATTCTCTTTGAACAGATTTATTGCTTTTCTCTAGATTACCATATTTATTAGTCAATGGGTGCCCCAATTGAAGTTGAATGCAGACAATTTAAATATACCTAACATAATTGGGATTATACCAATTTGCCTTTTAAACTTAGGCTTAAATAAATCCTAGTAGTGTAAATCATTATTTGTCAAGTTTCACAATGTTTTTGATAGTGTTGCCCGTGTGCTCGTCGTATTTTTTTGAAAAAACCAAAATTTAAGATTAATACTTTAAATTATTATTTATGTTTTCATAAAGTCTTATAAATTTTCATTTATAACTGATTATTTAATTAAATATATTCATAATTTGGTTTTTAAATATATTTTACGAAAACATTTTCGTTTTTTTCTAAAAGTTTTGCTAAATCTGTTAAATATATTATGTTTGTTAAATAATTCTAAATTTACTAACCAATAAATATAATTATGAAACAAAATTTATTAACGAAAATTATTTGTGTTATGTTCCTTTTTTTAGGAGGACTTCTGCACTCTCAGAGCGTTTCAGGTACTGTTTATGATAAATTAGGTACATTACCTGGAGTTAACATTTCTGTTAAAGGCACTAGTAATGGTGCACAGACGAGTATGGACGGTTCTTATACCATCAATAATTTAGCTAACAACGATGTTATTGTGTTTAGTTACATTGGCTTTAAAACACAAGAGGTCATATATACAGGACAAAAAGAAATAGATGTAACCCTTGCTGAAGATGCAGCTCTTTTAGATCAAATAGTAGTTATTGGGTACGGTACTACAACTGTAAAAGATGCTACAGGTGCTGTTACTACTGTTGCAGCAAAAGATTTCAATGGAGGCGTCATCGCATCGCCAGAACAGCTAATACAAGGAAAAGCGGCAGGTGTACAGATAAGCCAAGCTAGTGGAGAGCCTGGTTCTGGTATTGCAATACGAATTAGAGGTACATCTTCGGTTCGTTCTAATAACAACCCATTATTTGTAGTAGATGGTATACCTCTCTCTGATGGTGGCACTGCTGGTGCAGCCGATTTAGGAGGTGGGGGAGGTTCTGCTAGAAATCCACTTAGTTTTTTAAACCCGAATGATATTGAAAGCATGACTGTTTTAAAAGATGCTTCAGCAACTGCCATCTATGGTTCTAGAGGCGCTAACGGTGTTGTAATAATTACTACAAAAAGTGGTATAAGAGGTAGCGGTGGTGTTTTTCAATTTAATTCTAACACTAGCTTTTCAACTGTTTCGAAAACGTTTGATTTATTAAACGGTCCAGAATTTTTGAGCGCAATCTCTCAATTCGGTGGTAACGCTTCTGAATTGGATTTTGGGGCTAATACCAATTGGCAAGATGTCGTTTTTAGAGATGTTATTAGTAAAGATAATTCATTTGCATATTCAAATAATTATGGAGATGGCTATGTAAGAGCTTCCTTAGGTCTAGTCGATCAGCAAGGGGTTGTTGAAAATTCTTCACAAGCAAAATTTACGGGTAGAATTAATGCATCACACAGATTTTTTGAGGATAAATTAAAAGTAGATGTAAATGCTACTTACTCTAGAATCGATGATGAAGCTCCATTTATCACAAATTCTTCTGGTTCTCAAGGTGATTTACTAGGAGCTACGTATTTTGCAAATCCAACATGGCCTAATGACTTAAATTTTACTAGTGGTGATGGTAAGTTAAATCCGAGACAACTTTTAGACTACTATGAAGATTTGAATGAGACGGGTAGAGTTTTAGTGAATGCAGGAGCAGAGTATTCTATCTTAAGCAATTTGAAGGCTAAAGTCAATTTAGGCTATGATCAATCTAAAGCAACAAGAACACAAGTACTTTCTCCAGACGCTGATGGATTCAACAATGGTGTTCCTGGGAATGGGCGTGCTGCTTTACAAGACGTAAATGTAGAGAATGAACTACTGGACATAACTTTAAATTATACCAAAGATTTTGGAAATTCTAATTTAGAGGTACTTGCGGGTTATTCGTTTCAAAGTTTTCGAAACTACGGTCGGACGATACAAGGTTTTGGTTTGAATACCAGCAACTTAGCTGAAATGGCAAATAATTTGGAAAATGCTGCAGATTTAATTCAAGGCTCTATTGGTGACACTCCTTATCAACAATACGGTTTTAGTTCAAATGGCTTGTTTATCAATCAAATACTTCCAATAATTAATTCAGATGTTTCATTAACTTCTCCTTCAGGTATTCCTGTAAATTCTGTAACTGGGAACTTTTTTGACAACACGGATGAATTGCAATCGTTTTTTGGACGTGTAAATTATAAAATTAACGATAAATATCTGTTTACTTTTACCTTAAGAGCAGATGGCTCTACGCGTTTTGGATCTAACAATCAATATGGATATTTCCCCTCGGGTGCTTTTGCTTGGCAACTTCACCAAGAAGATTTTATACCAGAGGCATTTTCAAAACTTAAAATGCGTGTAAGTTATGGAATTACAGGAAACCAAGATGGTCTGGGATATGGTAATTTTCTACCAAGACAGCGTTTTGCAGATCCAAGTATTGGTAATGGTGGGGAAGTTAATCCCCCAGGTTTTAGTTTAGTCTCATTTGCAAACCCAGATTTGAAATGGGAAGAAACAGCACAATTCGGTATCGGTTTTGATTACGGCTTCTTCAATGACCGCTTGAATGGTTCTGTTGATATTTACCACAAATCAACTACAGATTTATTATTACAACAAGAGTCTGCACAACCAGCCGTTCAGCCTTTTGTATTTTCAAATTTAGATGCTTCAGTCATCAACCAAGGTGTGGAGTTTATGGTCAATTATGATATTATTCAACAAGATGATATGAATTGGAACTTTGGTTTTAATGTTGCTTATAATGAGAATGAGGTCCAGGATTTTGATGGTTTAATACAAACAGGTGAAATAAATGGCAATGGTTTAACAGGAGCCTTTGCGCAATTATTAGCAGAAGGTCGTCCTTTATTTTCTTACTTTTTAAGAGAGTTTGCTGGTTTTGATGAAAATGGCATCTCTATTTACCCTAATGGAGATCAACAACAGTTTGTAGATAAGAGTGCACTGCCAGACATCACTTTAGGGATTAACACTAGTTTTAGTTATAGAAATTGGGATGCCAATGCTTTTTTAGCAGGGCAATACGGACAGTATATTTATAATAACACGGCAAATGCATTTTTTACAGCAGGGATAATTAATTCGGGGCAAAATGTGACTGGAAATGTACTTACTAATGGGGAGTCTGGAGCAAATGCACCAGACGTATCGACTAGATTCTTAGAAAAAGGGGACTTCTTAAGATTACAAAATTTATCCGTTGGCTATAGTGTAAATCTTAAAGAAGAATCATTCCTAAATAGTTTACGCTTTTCACTAATTGGTCAAAACTTATTTGTTATAACTCCATATTCAGGATTAGATCCAGAAGTAGACACCCCAAGTTCACTTAATAATATACCTTCAGCAGGTATCGATTATACAAGTTTCCCAAGAGCGACGACCGTTACATTTGGATTAAATGCATCTTTTTAAAAAAATAGAACAATGAAAAATACAATTAAATGGTTAACATTATCAGTATTAGTTATTTCGATAAGTTGTACTGATTTGGAAATTGAACAGACAGATTCTAACTTTGACGAAAGTTTATCAGGTGAGTTTGGTGGTGTAGATCCTGCAGCTTCATTAGATGGTTTATACTCGGATATAAGATCGCAAATTGAAACTCAAGAAGGATTATATGCTTTAAATGAAGTCAGTTCAGATGAATTATTAGTACCTACACGTGGTACTGATTGGGGAGATAATGGTGTATGGCGTAATTTACATGACCACAATTGGGATCCGTTGCACAGAGATGTAAAAAACACATGGAATAGTTTTAATCAAAATGTATATAGAGCTACGTTAATTATTGATCCTAGAAGTGAAAGTACTCCACAACAGGTCGCTGAGGCTAAGTTTTTAAGAGGTTTTAGTACCTTTTGGATTGCAGATTTGTATGGGCAAGCGCCTTTTAGAACTCCAGATGAAGGACCAAACGTTAATCCAAGTGTAAAAACTAGAGCGGAAGCTATTGATTTTGCCTTACAAGATTTAATAGAAGCATTACCAGATTTACCATCTTCAGGCCCGAGTGGTTCATTAAATAGAGCAACCAAGGCTGCTGCAAATCATCTTTTAGCAAAACTATATTTGAATAAACATATATATTTAGGAACTACAGCAGATCCTGCCGATATGACTAGAGTCGTAGAATATGTAGATGCAATTAAGGCGGATGGCTTTGCGTTGGCAAGTGGTTATTTTGATATTTTTGAAAATGATGTTGATAGTGAAACTATTTTATTTACAACATCGGAAGTAGGCCCAAGAATATGGAATACTTTGCACTACAAACAAAACTCACCAGATAATGAAGGCGGTGGCTGGAATGGATTTACAACTTTGTCTGAATTTTATGACACATTTGAAGGTGATCCAAATATCAACGTACCTGAATCAGGACAAGAAGAACGTAGAGGATTTGTACCAACAGATGGCTCCAATTTAGGGATTGGTTATGGTTTTTTAATAGGTCAACAATACGACGAAACTGGGGCAGCAATGACAGATCGTGTTGGAAATCAATTGGACTTCACAAGAGAGCTCCCAGGTCTTTTAGGCAATAATGAAGTTACAGGTATACGACTAATCAAATACCATCCAGAAAACGGAGGTTTTACAGGGCATCAAATCCTATTTAGATATGCAGATGCACATTTAATGAAAGCTGAAGCTATTCTTAGAGGAGGAACATCATCAGAAACGGCATTAGGTCTAGTAAATGAGCTACGTGCCATGAGAAATGCAAATGGAAATACTGCACCTTTATCAGCTTTAACAGAGCAAGACATGCTGGATGAAAGAGGACGAGAGCTGTACGGAGAATTTTGGAGACGAAATGATTTAATTCGTTTTGGCAAATTTAGTGACGCTTGGCAGTACAAGAGTAACACTGATGTTACTAGAGTCTTATTTCCAATTCCAGCTACTGCCATAATATCTAACCCTAATTTGGTACAGAACGAAGGCTACTAAAACTTTGTATATTTTTTTGTTTATTTGAGTTAAAGAGGGTGTTTTAAACACCCTCTTTATTAATTTTCAGAAGTTAATAACACTCCTATATATCTACTTTAAATTTGTAGATGAATCTATTCTTGATATTTATAATTAGCCATTTAAAAAATAGTATCATTGTGTATTGAGCTTTTAATTTTGATGAAGTCATCTATTTAAACGACTTCATATTAGCATATATTTTTTTAAAAATCTAAAAAATAACTTGTAGTGAGCATTCGAAAACCAATTTTTTTTTAAATAATGCTCAATTTTTTACTTATCAATAAAGGGATTTATACTAATTTTTTCCTCCAATTTGAAACCTATAGAGAAGTTAGACTTAAATGTATTTAGTTCATTGTTTATATAATTTTACACGCATGCAATTCATATTAAAAAGGATTTTACTAGTATCAATGATCTCTTTTCTTTTCAGCGCTTGCAAAAAAGAACAAGAAATAACGCCGACTTCAGATGAAGTTGAAACTCTTTTTACCTTATTAAATTCAGAAGAAACAGGTATCGATTTTTTTAATGAAGTTAAAAACCAAAAGAACTTTAACATCTTTAAATATCGCAATTTTTATAACGGTGGTGGCGTTGCCATAGGCGATATCAATAATGATGGTTTAGCAGATATTTACTTAACTGGTAATATGGTTGCTAACAAATTGTATTTAAATAAAGGGGATTTAGAATTTGAGGATATTTCTAAAGCTGCTGGTATTGAGGGTAACAAACCCTGGTCTACAGGGGTTGTGATGGTAGATATCAATTCTGATGGACTACTTGATATCTACGTTAGTAATGCAGGTAATATGAAAGGAAATAACCATGATAATGATTTATATATCAACAATGGAGATTTAACCTTTACAGAAAAAGCAGCAGAATATAACCTCGATAAGACTGGCTTCTCTACACATGCTTCCTTTTTTGATTATGATAAAGACGGCGATCTAGATGTTTATATTTTAAACAATAGTAATATTCCTGTAAGTAGCTTAGGCTATGCAGAACAAAGGGATAAGCGGGCCCAGGATTGGGGAAATGTACCCGAAATATTTAGAGGTGTTGGAGATATGTTACTCAGAAATGACAACGGGAAATTTGTAGATGTTAGCGAAGAAGCCGGGATATATGGAAGTTTGATTGGCTTTGGTTTAGGTGTCATGGTCACAGACATCAATGGAGATTTGTATCCAGATATTTATGTGTCTAATGATTTTTACGAACGTGATTATTTGTACATAAACAATCAAGAAGGCACCTTTAAAGAAGAGATCCAAAAATGGACTTCTCACCTTAGCCTTTCTGCTATGGGTGTGGATATAGCAGATATCAATAACGATGGGAATGCAGATATATTTATTACAGATATGTTACCAGAAGCAGACCAAAGGGTGAAATCTATAATGGAATTTGAAAATTATAACGTATTTAAATTAAAACAGAGCAAAGGCTTTTCTCAGCAATACATACAAAATACACTTCAGTTAAATAATGGAAATAATACCTTTTCTGAAATCGCGTATTTTAGTGGTGTTGCTAAAACAGATTGGAGTTGGGCAGGTTTGCTTTTTGACATGGATAATGACGGTTACAGAGACATTTTTGTCACCAATGGTATAAATCACGACTTAACAAACTTAGACTTTGTAGATTTTTTTGCGAATGAAATCATTCAAAAAATGGCATTAACAGGAAAAAAACAAGCCATCGATTCTATTATAAGTAAAATGCCTGTAAAACCGCAACCTAATTATGCCTTCAAAAACAACGGAGACCTTACTTTTAAAAACGCCAATAAAGAATGGGGTTTTGAAACTCCAAGTTTATCCAACGGAGTTGCCTATGGTGATTTAGATAACGACGGCGATTTAGATTTGGTGATCAATAATGTGAATATGAAGCCTTTTGTTTATGAGAATAATGCAGACTCTTTGACAAACAACACCTATTTAAAAATAAAATTAGAAGGAGAAAAAAAGAACAAATTTGCCATTGGGAGTACCGTGAAAATCTATTATGACAATAAAGTACATGTACAAGAGCAAATTCCATCTAGAGGATTTCAATCCTCTATGGATTATGTGATGACGATAGGTTTAGGCAGCACAAAAGTCATTGACTCTTTACGTGTTATTTGGCCAGATGATAAAACACAGAAATTAACTAATATCAAAACAAATGCTACGCTAACTCTACAGCAATTTAAAGCAACTGAAACTCAAAAGCCCTATCAATTCAAGAATAATAAAACCTTACTAACAGAAATAACAGAAAATAAATTTGATGAGCACGAGGAAAACAGTTATTCAGATTTTGACCATGAAGGGTTGATTACTAAGATGGTATCGCAAGAAGGACCAGCATTAGCTGTTGGTGATGTTAATAATGATGGAAATGAAGACTTTTATATTGGTGGTGCCAAAGATCAAGCTGGGGTACTGTACTTAAATTTTGGAAATGGCAAAATAAAAAAATCAGACAAAAAAGCTTTTTTGATCGATGATTTTTATGAAGATACTACTGCTTCTTTTTTTGATGCTAATGGGGACGGTAACCTTGATTTGCTAATAGGAACAGGGGGTAATGAAAATAGCGAACAAATAAACTATACAGTAAGATTATACTTTAACAATGGAAAAGGTGATTTTGAACTGTCAAAACAAAACTTCCCATCTCTTAGAAAAAATATAGCAGTAGTTGCTCCGTATGATTTTGATAATGATGGGGATATCGATGTTTTTGTGGGGGCTAGATCTGTAGTAGGAGCCTATGGAATTAATCCTTCACATCAATTCTTAGAAAATAACGGCGATGGAACTTTTGAAGACACAACAGAAAAAGTGGCTTATGAGCTAAAAGACGCAGGAATGATTACCGATGCCATTTGGGTAGATATTGATAATGACTCGATAAAAGATTTAATCACAACATCGGAATGGGATACACCTAAAATTTATAAAAATAACGGACGAAGACTCATCAAACAGACTTCTTCTTTAGACGAATTGCACGGCATGTGGAACGTAGTTGAAGCAGCTGATTTGGACAAAGATGGAGATATCGACTTTATTTTTGGAAACCAAGGAAACAATACAGCTCATAAAACATCTGAGGAAAACCCTATAAAAATGTGGATGAATGATTTTGATAACAATGGGACTATTGAACAAATTACAACCAACCATCAGGAAGGAAAAGACTATCCAATCCACATGAAAAAAGAACTAACCAGGCAATTGGTATCTTTGAAAAAACAAAATTTAAAAGCTTCTGTATACGCCAAAAAGTCGATTGATGAATTATTTGAAAAGGAGAAAGTAGAGAACTCCATTATGAAGAAAAATAATATTTCAGAAACTATTATAGCTGTTAATGAAGGCATGGGTAACTTTACTGTAAAAAAATTACCAAGTAGAGTTCAGTTTTCATGTGTTTGTGGTATTATTTGTACCGACATAAATAACGATGGAAATTTAGACCTTATAATGGCTGGAAATAATTTCGAATTTAAACCCCAATATTCGCGTTTAGATGCCAATTACGGATCCGTTTTATTGGGTGATGGGAAATTAGGTTTTACTTGGCAAGACTACAATACCTCAGGCTTCGTAGTTAAAAACGAAGTAAAACACCTAAAAACCATCAAAGACAAAGATGGTAAAACCTATGTCATTAGTGCAATTAACAATCAGGCACCAAAACTATTTGCTATCAATGACTAGTAATAAATATATCATACTATGCTTAGCGGTTTTATTTATAAGCTGTGACAATGATTTGTTATTTAAAACCACTTCTTCTAAAACCACAGGACTAGTATTTAGCAATACCATTAGCGAGTCTAACGAGCTGAATATTCTAGATTATTTATACTATTATAATGGAGGCGGTGTTGCTTTAGGTGATATTAATAATGATGGGTTGTTAGATGTTTTTCTTTCAGGAAATCAAGTTAAAAACAAACTTTTTATAAACAAAGGAAACTTAAAATTTGAAGAGATTACCCAAAAAGCAGGTGTTGAAGGGAATAGCTCATGGAATACAGGCGCGGTAATGGGAGATGTAAATGGTGACGGTCTTTTAGATATTTATGTATGTGCAGTAGTGGGTATTAATGGTTTTTATGGTCATAATGAATTGTACATCAACAATGGAGATGAAACATTTACAGAATCTGCTAAAAAATATAAGTTAGACTTTGGTTCTTATAGTTCATCTGCTGCATTTTTAGATTATGATCTTGACGGAGATTTAGATATCTATCTTCTTAATCATGCAATTCATACGCAAGAATCATTTGGAAAAGCGGATTTAAGAAACAAACGCAATGATCAGACTGGTGATAAATTACTTAGAAATGATGGCGGAACCTTTTCAGATGTAAGCGAAACCGCAGGAATTTTTGGAGGCGTTAATGGCTACGGCTTGGCTGTTTCCGTAGGCGATTTTAATCAGGATGGATATCCAGATATGTATGTGGGCAACGATTTTCATGAGGATGACTACTACTATATAAATAATGGAGATGGCACATTTACCAATCAATTAAAAAAATATTTTGGACATACCTCTCGTTTTTCTATGGGGAATGATGCCGCTGATATTAATCATGATGGGTTGCCAGATATTATCTCTTTAGATATGTTAGCAGAAGATGAAGACGTTTTAAAAAGATCTCAGGGAGATGAAAACATTCAAATCCAAAAAATGAAGATTGAAAAATATGGGTATCATTATCAGTATAGTAGAAATATGCTCTATATAAATCAGCAGAATTCAGGATATTTAGAAACCGCTTTATTAAGTGGTGTCGCAGCAACAGATTGGAGTTGGAGCAGTTTATTTGCAGATTATAATCAAGATGGAGAACAAGATCTTTTTATCTCTAACGGCATTAACAAAAGACCCAACGATTTAGATTATATAAACTTTGTTTCTAGTGATCAAATTCAGAAAAAAATAAACAACACAAAATTAGTAGATCAACAAGCATTGCAACTAATGCCCTCGGGAGAGGCGCATAACTATATTTTTAAAGGCCTCAAAAATTTAGAATTTGAAGATAAATCCAGTACATGGCTAGACGATAAAAAGGGAATTTCGGGCGCTACGGCAATGGGTGATTTAGACAATGATGGTGATTTAGATTTGGTGGTAAATAACATTAATGAAGAGGTATCCGTATATGTAAATCAAACCGATGAAAACGCAAGTTATCTTCAGCTAGAATTCAAATATCCTAAACCCAATACGTTTGGTATTGGGACTAAAGTTTATGCCTATTATCAAGGAACATTACAATACAAAGAATTATACACGGTAAGAGGTTTCCAAGCCTCGTCAGAACCGATGGTTCATTTTGGTTTTGGCGATATTTTGAAAATAGATTCTTTAAAAATCATTTGGCCTAATAAAACTGAGCAAGTTATAAATGATATAGCTTTAAATCAAAGATTAGTGATCAGCCCAGAAGACACTAAGCCTTTCAAGTATACCTCCTTAGTCTCAAAAACAAAAGCAGTGTTTAAGAAAGTAGATGACAATTTGGGTATCAACTTTACACATGAAGAAGATAATTACATAGATTTTAATCGACAAAAATTAATTCCTTATCAAGTATCGGATCGAGGACCAGCGACTGCTATAGGTGATTTAAATAACGACGGTAAAAAAGACGTCTATTTTGGTGGTTCCAAATTTGAATCGTCAAGAATTTTTATTCAAACAGATAGCATGTTTGTAGAAAAAGAAATAGAAACCTTTGCTAAAGATAACAGAAATGAGGACGTTGTTGCGCTTATTGCAGATTTTGATAACGATGCAAAAAATGACTTGATTATTGGTACAGGAGGCGCAGATTTTTATAACAAAAGCACTCCTTTATTAGACACCTATTACACTCAAATTGATACTGGTTTTATAAAACAAGAACTTCCAAAATACTTTGAAAATGCATCAATTATAAAAGCAAATGACTATGATAGTGATGGAGATTTAGATGTTTTTATTGGAAACAATGCAGTCTCTAATGACTTTGGTAAAACTCCTAATTCATATATTTTAAAAAATGAAAGCGGTAAGTTTTCAATTTTAAAAAACCAACCGTTCCAAAATATTGGGATGATTACAGATGCCATTTGGGAAGATTATGATGCAGATGGTTTTACAGATTTAATTCTTGTAGGAGAATGGATGTCGCCTAAATTTTTTAAAAATACCAATGGTAGTTTCATCGAAGAAAAACTCTTGGACTCCAAATTAAACGGATTGTGGCAACAAATTATGCCCTTTGATATTGATAAAGACGGAGATACAGATTATCTGTTGGGAAATTGGGGAACAAATAATAAATTTAAAGCCTCCAAAGACTATCCATTAAAAATGTATTATGCAGATTTTGATGGAAATGGAAGTACAGAAACTATTCTATGCAACTATAAAAACGGTAATTATTACCCGGTATTAGGGTTGGATGAATTAGCAAGCCAGATCGTAAGTTTAAAAAAGAAATTCACAACCTATAAAAGTTTTGCAGGAAAACCGATTGAAGATATTTTTGAGAAATCCGTTTTACAAAATGCGACCGTTTTAGAGGTACATACGCTGGCCTCTGGATATTTAAAAAATGTAAATAACAAATTTGAGTTTATACCGTTTAAAAATGAATTACAAGTTTCGCCTATTTCAGCCTTTTTAAAATATGATTTTAATGGAGATAAAAATCAAGAAGTATTAGCTGCTGGAAATTATTTCGGTGTCATTCCATTTCACGGAAGATTCGATTCATTTCCTGGCGCATTAATTTATAACGAAACTCACATTGATTTAGGGAGCACGATTGGGTTAGATTTTAGCCAAAAAGCAATTAAAAAATTAAATATTATCACTTTAAAAGGAACATCATATTTATTAACAACTATTAATAATGGTAGTGCGCAAGTGTATAAATTAATAAAATAAAAGATGGTAAGAAAGACGTACAAATCCTCCTTAGTGTTACTTATAATTTTATTTTTTGTATTCTCTTGTAAGGATACATCAGAACCTATTATAGTCACCACTGAAGATTTTCATACAGCTGTAGATAAAGTGATGGAAGTGATGGTTCATGATATCTTTTCGCCACCCGTGGCAAGTAGAGTTTTTGTGTATCCAAATATTGCGGCTTACGAAATTATAGCACAAAAAGACACGCTTTATAACTCTTTAAAAAATCAGATAAAACATTTAAAAGAGATTCCAAAAGCAGATCCACAAAAATTAGTAAACTATCCACTTGCGGCACTCATTGCACATATAAACTTAAGCAAGCAGCTAATTTTTTCTGAAGACAAAATCGAAAAGCACAGAGATAGTTTATACAAAGTTTGGGAAGCTAAAAATCCAAGAGAATTTGAAGATTCTAAGGAATACGGCTTAGCAGTCGCTACATTTATTACAAGTTGGATGGGGGCTGATCATTACGCTCAAACTAGAACGATGTCTAAGTTTAGGGTAAATTCTAAAGAAGAATCTAGATGGCAGCCCACTCCACCCTCTTATATGGACGGCTTAGAACCTCATTGGAACAAAATGCGTCCATTTGTCTTAGATTCTGCTGCCCAATTTAAACCCATTCCTCCGCCTGAATTTTCCATGGATAAAAGCTCTATATTTTATAAAGAACTAAAGGAAGTTTATGATATTAGCAATAGAATTTCCGAAAAAGGAGATCAATCTGAAGAAATAGCCATTGCACAATTTTGGGATTGTAATCCTTATGTTACTGTAACTAGAGGGCATTTAATGTTCGCCGTTAAAAAAATAACACCTGGTGCGCATTGGATAGGAATCACAAAGATCGCTTCTAAAAAAAGTGGTGCAGATTTTAACAAAACTATTTTTGCTTATACCAAAACATCTATCGCTATTGCTGATGCGTTTATTAGTTGTTGGGATGAAAAATACAGGTCTAATTTAGTAAGGCCAGAAACACTAATCAAGACGTATTTTGATGATGAATGGAAGCCTATTTTACAAACACCTCCTTTTCCGGAATATACCAGCGGACATTCTGTAGCCTCTGGTGCTGCATCTACCGTTTTAACTTCAATTTTTGGAAATAATTTTTATTTCGATGACGATACAGAACTTGCTTTTGGATTACCAATACGATCTTTCGCTTCCTTTGAAGCTGCTGCAGATGAAGCTACCATAAGCAGAATGTATGGCGGTATACATTTTAGATCTTCCGTAGAAATTGGTCTAGACCAAGGTAAAAAGATAGGAAAATTGGTAACAGAAAACCTTAAAATGACACATGAGTAAAACCGCGAAGAAAATAGCTGTAGTAGTTGGTCTCTTGATAGCAGGATTTTTAATCTGGTATCTATTTTTAAAACCTTATGATTATTTAGTCACTTTTAAAGCGAATACGACTGCTGGTACTATCAATCAATCCCTAAAACAATGGAGTCTAGGTTTAGAGGGTTCAAATACTGTTCAGCAGGAAAACTTAAATAGTCTAAACCAAAAAATCAATATAAATGACACTGTATATCTCTATAATTGGAAAATAAGCTCAGTAAACGATTCTGTTTCTAAAGTGAAAGTTTATGTAAGCACCAAAGAAAACAGATTTCAAAATAAAATGTCTATTCCGTTTTCTAATACAAATTTTGAAAAAGTAATACTAAAGACAATCACTAATTTTAGGGACAAATTAAATGCCCATCTAAAAGAAATTAAAGTATCAGTTATTGGAGAAAGCACAACGCCATCGACCTATTGCGCTTATGTTTCTATAAAAGACTTACAGAGGAATAAAGCAAAAGGAATGATGCGGAATTATTCATTTTTAAGTTCAATTTTAGCTAACGAAGGTATAAAAATGAATGGCACTCCTTTTATTGAAGTGACCAACTGGAATATCCAAAATGACAGTATCGCGTACAATTTTTGTTTCCCTATCATTAAAAGTGATTCTTTACCAGAACACAAGGATCTAAAATACAAACAGTATAATGGTGTAAAGGCCATTAAAGCTATTTATAATGGAAATTATATAACCTCAGATAGAGCTTGGTATGCCCTGCTAGAAGAGGCAAAACGACAAGATATTGAAATACATAAAACACCTGTAGAATTTTTCTATAACAACCCCAATTATGGTGGGGATGCATTAAGTTGGAAAGCAGAAATTTTTATGCCAGTTAAATAGAAATAGTTATGAAAAAATTAATTTTATTTATTGCAGTACTCGTTAGCATTGTAGCTTGTAAAAATAAAGAAGAGATGAAAAAAGAAAACAAAGTAAAAAATTCAGTCGACATCTCTAGAGCTTGGTGGAAGGAAGGAGTTTTATACCAAATATATCCTCAAAGTTTCAAAGATTCTGATGGCGATGGCTTTGGTGATTTCAAAGGTTTCATCGAAAAATTGGATTATTTAGAAAGCTTGGGTATTACCATGGTGTGGATGAATCCTTTTTTTGAGTCTCCAATGATAGATAATGGGTATGATGTAAGCGATTATAGAGCGATCCAACCAAGGTATGGGAGTATGGAAGATTTCCAGAATATGCTGGACGGTATGCACAAGCGTGGAATTAAACTTATCCTGGATGTCGTAGTCAACCACAGTAGCATTGAGCACGACTGGTTTAAGCAATCTCGAAGCTCAAGAGATAATCCTTATAGAGACTATTACCATTGGTGGCCAGCAGAAAAGGGAGAGCCACCTTTTCGTCACAGCTTATTTGATCCAGAAGGCGCTTGGACATATGATGAACAGACCAATGCCTATTATTTACATTATTTTGCAGCAGCACAACCTGATTTAAATTGGGAAAACCCTAAAGTACGTTACGAAGTATATGACATTATGAAATTTTGGGCAGAAAAGGGAGTTGATGGGTTTAGAATGGATGCATTTCAATATGCAAGTAAAGATACTACCTTCCCAGAATGGCCGAAAGGACACGAAAAAGACTTTAACAAATGGTATGGAATGAATCCACCTTTACATGGTTACCTCAACGAAATGTACAATGAAGTCATTAGTAAATATGATATTTTTGCTGTAGCAGAAGGAGCAGGAACCACCCTACAAGATGCACATGATATTGTAGATGCAGATCGTAACGAACTCCAAATGGCCTATCATTTTGATTATGTAAATTCAGACAAACTTAAATTAACTGACTTCAAAGCCATTTTTACTAAATGGGATACTTCATTTGCTGAGGAAGGCTGGCTTTCTATTTTTCTTTCCAATCATGATAATTCACGCTTAGTAAATCGATTTGGGAACTCAAGTCCAGAATACAGGACAGTTTCTACTCAAATGCTAAATACCTTTATGTTAAGCATGAGAGGCACACCTTATACCTACTTTGGAGATGAATTGGGCATGACGAATATAGATATGCCTAGCATCGAAGAATACGTTGATGTATCCGCTCTGGGTGATTACAAAAGAGCGGTTAAGGAGGGTGAAGATTTAGGGGAGTTTATGAAAAATCTCAATTTTTATTCTAGAGAAAATTCACGGACACCAATGCAATGGAACGATTCAAAAAATGCTGGATTTACAACGACAACCCCTTGGAAGAAAGTAAATCCAGATTATAAAGACATCAATGTTGCTAAACAGGATAAAGATCCCAATAGTGTGCTAAATCATTTTAGAAAAATGGTTAAACTCCGAAATGAAAACAAGGTTTTAGTCTATGGGAAATACGAATTATTAGATAAAAATAATGAAGATATCTATGCCTATACAAGAGAATTAGATGGTGAAAAAATGTTGGTGCTTTTAAATTTTACAGACCAGGATTCATCCATTACGTTGCCGCAAATAAAACAGCTAGCAGACATACAAATTAATAATTACAGCAGCTTAGCTATAAATAATCACACTATTACTCTTAAGCCATATCAGGCTATAATTGTTTCACTTAATTAATCTCATACATTATGAAAAAAACGAGCCTTTATTTTAGTTTTTTGCTTTTATCACTCGTGTTATTAACAGCTTGTCATAACACGAAAACAAGTTTTTCTGTAGATTCTCCAGATAAAAATATCTCTATCGAATTTACTTTGTCAGAAACAGGAAATCCGATGTATTTGGTAAAACACAAAAGTGAGATAGTTATCGACACCTCATATATGAGTTTCGATTTAAAGGATCTTGCGCCTTTAAAAGATAATTTTAAAATTATAAATTCATCAATAGCAACTATAGATGAAACTTGGCAAATGCCATGGGGTGAACAAATTGATGTAAAAAACAACTACAATGAACTCACCGTAAACTTGGAGGAAAAAACAGCTGATAAAAGACAGTTAACCATCCATTTTAAAGTATATAACGACGGTATGGGTTTTAGATATGAATTTCCTGAACAAGCCAATTTAAAAGAAATACTAATCACAGATGAAAACACTGATTTTAATTTAACTGGAGATCACAACGTTTGGTGGATTCCTGGAGATTGGGATATTTACGAGCATTTATATAATGAAACAAAATTTTCTGAAATCGATGCACTGTCTAAGAAAAATAATGAAAATTTATCTGCAACCTATATTCCTTATAATGCAGTAAATACGCCTGTTACTATGAAAACGGATACAGGGTTATATCTAAGTTTTCATGAAGCAGATTTAACAAACTATGCAGGTATGACCCTGAAAGTGGACCAAGAAAATTTAAAAATGACGAGCGAATTGGTAGGTTCTGAAAGGCTAAAAGCAAAAGCCAAACTAACGCTGCCTTTTAATACCCCTTGGCGTACCATCCAAATAGCAGAAAAAGCAGGAGATTTGATCGAGTCTAAACTGATATTGAATTTAAACGATCCAAATGAATTAGGAGATATAGACTACTTTACACCGATGAAATACGTGGGTATTTGGTGGGAAATGCATATTGGAAAATCCACCTGGGATATGGAAGGGAGTCAGGATATGAATACATATACCGAAGGCAAATCAGCATCATCCTCTCATGGAGCTACCACGGAGAACGCTAAAAAGTATATCGATTTTGCTTCAGAAAACGGCATAAAAGGCTTTTTGGTAGAAGGTTGGAATACGGGGTGGAATAAATGGCTTGCCTCTGCAGAAGATAGAGAGGGACTTTTTGATTTTATGACCCCTTATGAAGATTATGACTTTGATGAAGTGATGGCTTATGCAAAAGAAAAGGGCGTTGAGGTTATTATGCATCATGAAACATCTGCAGCACCATTAACCTATGAAAAACAAATGGACCAGGCCTTCGACTTCATGAAAGCTAACGGAATGAATTCAGTAAAAACAGGATATGTCGGCGAAATTATTCCAGAGGGAGAATATCACCACGGACAATGGATGGTAAACCACTACCACAAAGTTTTGGTTGAAGCAGCGAAAAAGGAAATTGCAATAAATGCTCACGAACCCATTAAAGCGACAGGAAAACGGAGAACTTATCCAAATGCAATTTCTAGAGAGGGATTACGAGGTCAAGAATTTAACGCCTGGGCAACAGATGGCGGAAATCCACCAAACCATATATCAATTGTAGCATTTACAAGAATGCTTTCTGGCCCCATAGACTTTACGCCGGGAGTATTTGATATAAAATTCAACAGATATAAAAAGCAAAATCAAGTAAATACAACTTTAGCACATCAACTAGCTTTATATGTTATAATCTATAGTCCTATCCAGATGGCCTGCGATTTACCAGAGAATTATAAGGTTGAGGGGAAGTTACATCCTGCTTTTCAGTTTATAACAGATGTTGGGGTAGATTGGCAACAAAGCAAAGTATTGGATGGTGAAGTGGGCGATTTTGTAACCATTGCAAGACAAGAAAGAGAAACAGATAATTGGTTTATTGGAGGTGTTACTAATGAAAACGAAAGGACACAAGAGCTTACATTTAATTTTCTAGAAAAGGGAAAAACCTACAAAGCAAAATTATATAAAGATGCACCAAACGCACATTGGGATAACAACCCACAAGCTTATGAAATAGAAGAACTAGAACTAACAAATACATCCAGTTTAAAAGTGAAATTAGCACCAGGTGGTGGATTTGCACTTAGTATTGTTAAATCATCATCATAATTATTTGGACCTTAAAAAATCAACCTCAAAGTTTTAGTCTAAAAAAATTTGATACCAAATTAAATTTATAATGCCGTATGAATAAATTGAATTATACTACGACATAGCTCAGCACAGGTTTTTTGATTGATTGTAGTTAAAAATAATTAGCATAGCCTTAGTTACGGTAACTATTTTTTATAAAAAACAGGCGAAAAAAGCCTGTGCCGAATTCGTATCGGTAAAACGATTTATGGCGACATTATAGGTTTAAATTGGTATGATAGGGGTTTGTCTTTATTTTACGGTTTAATTTCTTTTACCAAGTATTAGTTTGAAATGTAAATAACTAATGATATGTTATAATATGAGGCTAGAAAAACCAAGTTTATCCTTTTGGCAGATTTTTAATATGAATATTGGCTTTTTAGGTATTCAATATAGTTTCGGTCTGCAACAAACGGCCATCAATCCTATATTTCTATATTTAGGAGCGCCAGAAGAGATGCTCCCCATATTGAATATTGCAGGCCCAGTCACAGGCTTAATTGTACAACCTATTATTGGTGCACTGTCAGACAAAACTTGGTCTAATCGCTGGGGAAGGCGTAAACCCTATTTTCTAATTGGTGCCTTATTAGGTAGTTTGTCTTTATTTGTATTCCCGTACAGTCCTGTACTTTGGTTTGCAGTAGGCTTACTATGGATTCTTGATGTTGGTAACAATATGGCTATGGAACCCTACAGAGCTTTTGTAGGAGATAAATTGCCAGAAAAACAATTGAGTCTTGGGTTTCAAATGCAAAGTCTTTTTGTTGGTGCAGGGATATTGCTAGCCAATGGCTCTATTGTCTTATTTCAATATTTGTTTGGGGGAGAGTCTGTAGAAGCAGGAATCATTCCGCAATGGTTGTATTATTCCTTTTTTATTGGTGCTTTTCTTTCTTTAGCTACTATTTTATGGTCTGTTTTTAAAACACCAGAAATTCCACCTTCTGAAAAAGAATTGTTAGAAATTAATAAAATTAAAAGTTTGCCTTTAAGGCATAAATTTAGAAAACCCTTTTTAGAGATAATAGCGTCAATAAGGGTGATGCCAAAATTTATGTGGAAAATAGGTGCCGTATATCTATTCCAATGGTATGCGCTTTTTATTTATTGGCAATTTACAACACCTTTATTTAAGCTTACCATGGGATATTCTACTTCAGAAGCCGCTTCGCAAGCCGCCAAAATGAGTTTAACTTATAATATTGTAACAATGCTTGTGGCGCTTGCTTTAGTGCCGTTAACTATCCGCTTTGGAGGAAAAAAGGTTTATGCCTTAAGCTTGGCAGGTACCGCAATTGCATTATTTACTATTCCCTACATTTCTGACCCCTTATTTGTGTTAGCACCAATGGTATTATTTGGTGTCGGGTGGGCAGCCATGATGGGAATCCCTTATACCATGGTTTCAAAGATTGTTCCTCAAGACAAAAGAGGAGTTTATATGGGTATTTTGAATATGATGATTGTTATTCCTATGGGAATTCAAACCTTAACATTTGGTCCAATATATAAATATCTGCTTGATGGGAATGCCATAAATGCTATGCTTTTTGCAGGTGTATTTTTTGCTATTGCTGCGCTTTTAGCAATGCGGTTAAATGAAAAAACGAAAGGATAAATTAACTTTTATTAAAGAATACTATCAATGAAAAATATGTTAAAAATACTCATGTTATTATCCCTTGTAATGACATCATGTAAAAATGAGTCTGAAGATAGATTCTCTGGAGATACCTCCTTCGAGGTGCAAATAAATCAGACCTTAGAAAAATTGTTAGCACAAGAAGACACAGATGGAGATAAAAAAATTACTATTGAAGACAAATCCCCTAAAGTATTCGAATTAAAAACAAACTCTGGAAATACATTTGAGATAAAAGGAACATTCGAATTATCAAAATTGCTCCAAGAGCTGGTTTTGGCAAAAAAAGAAGGTAAAACCCTTGCCAATATCAAGACCAAATATATAGAGGAACTCCCAGTAGATAGAACATCAAGATTAATAAAAACTTATTATTGGGACGGTTTGACACGGCATTTGGATGAAGATGGTATTCAAAACCTTATTAGAGATTCTAAAAACGAAAGTTTGATTTCTGAAGATCTTAGAATTTATGTCCCCTATACGGATTCAGTTTCATTTGACTATTTTAGTGCTTTAGAAAAAAAATTGCCGATTACGACCTATAAATTGCCAGAAGTTATTACACCAGAATATGTAAAATCTATCAATAACAAACCTGGAATTTTATCACTAAAACTTGAAAATAAAAATGGAAAATTAAAGGGAGTTCCCTTTGTTGTCCCCGGAGGCCGTTTCAATGAAATGTATGGCTGGGATAGTTATTTTGAATCCATTGGGTTAATAGTAGATGGAAGAGTTGATTTAGCTAAAGCAATGGCTGATAATTTTCAATATGAAATTGAATACTATGGGAAGATTTTAAATGCCAATAGATCGTATTATCTAACGAGAACCCAACCACCTTTCTATTCAAGTTTAATTAGAGAAGTATTTGAGGTCACTGCAGATAAGACTTGGTTAAGAAGTCATTTAGAAACTGCCATCCAAGAATACAAAACAGTATGGATGGAAAAAGGAAAGCGATTAACATCAAATGGGCTAAACCGTTATTTAGCTGAAGGACTTAAAATTCCGCCTGAAACTGAAGAAGGACATTTTGATGCAATTTTAAAACCATATGCGGAAGAAGCTGGACTTTCTATTGAGGAGTATATTATTCGGTATCAAGGGGAGGGTAGTCATACTGGTGAATTAAAAAATCAATCTGATTTAATAATCAATCCAGAGCTTGATGCTTACTTTGTTCATGATCGCAGTGTGCGCGAGTCTGGTCATGATACCTCTTATAGAATTGAAGGTAACTGTGCTGATCTTAATTTAGTAGAATTAAACGCATTGCTTTATAAATACGAAAAGGATTTTGCCTTTTTAATCAGTAGTCAGTTTAATGATAATTTTGAAACGTCCACTGGGCAAAACTATTCGTCCGATTATTGGACTAAAAAAGCTCAAGATCGTCAAAGGCTTTCAGATAAATATCTTTGGAATGGAGACAAAGGCATGTATTTTGACTATAACGTGAAGAACAACGAGCAATCCAATTTTGTTTCTGCTACAGCCTTCGCGCCAATGTGGTCTGAGATGGCAACGAAAGAGCAGGCAGAACAATTAGTTAAAAATTGCTTACCACTATTATTAGAAAAAGGAGGGGTTGCAGCAAGTACAGAGGGAAGCCGTGGGGTCATTTCAGATTCACGTCCAGCACGACAGTGGGATTATCCAAATGGTTGGGCACCTCACCAAATGATGATCTGGAAAGGCCTAAAAAATTACGGTTATGATGCTCAATTACAAGAATTAGTATACCGATGGCTCTATATGATAACAAAGAATGCTGTAGATTACAATGGTACAATTCCCGAAAAATATGATGTGGTGGAAGCCACACATAAAGTGTTTGCCGAATATGGAAATGTTGGTACAGATTTCCAATACATTACTCAAGAAGGATTTGGCTGGATGAATGCGTCTTATCAATATGGGTTGACACTTTTAGATCAAAATTTAATTGATAATCTAAATCAACTTAAGGAGCCAAAACTTATTTTTTAATGCATTCACTAAAACTTATCCTATCGGATTTTCGCTACTTTTCTGTGGTTTGGGTGTATTGTTCTTTAAATATCATGATAGGTAGTTGGGTATTGTATATACCGCAAGTAAAAGAGAAGTTAGAACTTGATGATTCAGAAATTGGTTCTGCATTGTTCTCTTTAGCTTTAGGACTTCTGTTTTTTATTCCTGTGGTGCCTATTGTCACTCACAAAATAGGTTTAGGTAAGAGTACGTTTTTTGGTATTTGTGCTTTTTCAATAGCTTTTATAGGACCATTTATTGCTACCAATTTTATGATGTTATGCGTCTCTTTATTTGTTGTAGGTGTTTTTTCTGCCCTTACAGATATTTCTATGAATACGTTGGTCTCAGAAATTGAAAAGAAAGATGGGGTGAACATTATGTCGGCGGCGCATGGCTTTTTTAGCTTAGGGGGTGCACTAGGAGCACTTATTGGTACTTTACTTATAGCTTTGTTGGACGCGCCATTATACCATGTGCTTTTAATGATCTTCCTCGTTGTTGTATCGAATTTAGCATTATCAAAGAACTACTATACTATAACTGAAAATAAGGACCTTAAAAGCAAAAGTAAAGTTCCTTTTAAAGTCTATAAGCCTCTATTTTTATTAGCCTTTTTGGCCATAGTTGCTATGAGTAGTGAAGGATCTATTGAGCAGTGGAGTTCTATTTATTTAATTGAAATAGTTGAAATTTCTTCACAAAACTTGGCCGGTTTAGGATTTATTGTATTTTCAATTATGATGACAATAGGACGATTTTTTGGTGATGGAATAAGTGAAAAAATCGGCTCTAAAAGAATTATTGTAGTAGGATTTATTCTTGCTTGTGTGGGATATTCGTGTGTGCTTTTTAGCCAAGTTTTATTAAGTGTAATAGGATTTGGTATTCTAGGATTAGGCTTGTCTGTTATTATTCCAGAATTGTATAGAGTCGCAGGAAATACAAGAGGAGTTTCGGCTTCTAAAAGTATTTCTTTTGTTTCAGGAATAGGATTTTTCGGATTTTTATTAAGTCCAGTAATTATTGGTTATATTTCAGATAGCTTTAGTCTTAAAATCAGTTTCTTATGTCTACTAGCCCTCACATTATTCACCTTAGTAGTGTCGATTTTTAGACCTAAGTTTAATTGATTTTCCATAAAGTTTTACGTCATACTATTTATAACAAGACTTAAAAAAATAGCATGATTTGTTAATACCAATTTAGCTTTTAAATGTTCTGTTAAAAATTTGAATTAATTTTTACTTAGTTGAGGAAAAAATATAAGCATAGCAATAGTTATGGTTCTATTTTATGACGATTAATAAGTGAAAAAGAAACTAATTTTATACGGCATTTGAATGATAAAATTGGTATGATGCCATAATTTTTGGTATTTAACAATCACAGGTCTTTGGTAAATTAAGATTAGGTTGGTGCACAAAACTTATTTATATTGGTTTGCGCTATTAAGCTCGGGATCAATAGTAACCTTCTGCGAATTATCATCATAATCTTGGCAGTAAATGATAAGAATTGAAATAAATAACAATAAAACTGTTTTAAATTTAGATATCACATCTAAAATATATATTTATAACATCTTAATATATTTTTTAAATAATTAAATTTTATTATTGGGTTTAGAACTATTCTGGAATGTAACCTCTTGGTCTAATGCTTAAGTAGATTTTAATGAATTCGCTATAAACTAAACTTTATTTTTCCTTTACAACTAAAAATGAATTTTCTATTTTTACCTCTAATAACTAAAACCATTAATCCCTTTATTATGAAGAAAACATTAATTATTTTATTGATTTGTCTAGGCAATTTCGGAATAACCCAAGCTCAAAATGAATCGTTCAAAGAAGATGCGCTGAAGCTCACAAAATTATCAAATGATGCTGTAGAAGCATCTTTTAGTCAACTTTACGCCATGATTCCTGCAGAAAACTTGGACAGTTTTAAAAAAGATTTGAAGCCTATTATGGATACTTATTATTCGAAAATGGCTGAAATGTCGATGGAATATTATTCCCATGAAGATGTAAAACAACTATTGAAATTTTACGAGTCTGAACTTGGAGAAAAAATGCTAGAAACTCAATCGAAACTAGCTGTAAAAGGTATGGAAATGGGTCAGGGACTTAGTATGGAATTAATGCCTTTGGTACAAAAATATTCTAAGTAACTGATTTTAAAAATGCCGACACCAGTTTTTACAATTCGTGTTGGCTTTTTCAATTTACACGTCATCTATTCCTAAAGACATCCCTAAAAACAGCTTAGCTTTTGGTTATTTATGATTTCCCCCGACTTATTAAAATCAGTGATGGTTTCTAAATAAAGTAGTTGGCTCACTCTATAATTTCATAGTCAATATCCAGCTTTCGCAAAGCTCTTAAAGCAGAGCCAGCGTTTTTATCTTCTAGCTCAATATCTACGGCATCTCCTTCTAAAAGTATATCTGTAAGTTCGCTAGACAATGGTTCATTAATACCAAGTGAAATCTCTGTAATACATTTAGCTATCGCTCTTTTATCTGGTCTTTGAGCATCACAAGACAATAAATTCAATTTCATATGAGTGATTTTGAATGCAATATAACAGAGTTGAGATAAGTATGGATTATACTTCCACCATTATTCGGTTTATTTACTCGATAATCGAGATTAAAATACTCCGAGGCTTGCCTTGAATTATAAACTTTTTCCTATATAATGTCTAATGTGCCTGCCCCGAGGCAATTTACTCAAAATGAAAGGGTGATACACAGAGCCGAAGTTGAAAATATGATTAATGAGGGGTGATACTAAAATTGGATACCTTCGTCTGCAGAAACCCATACGGTGGTGATGAAAGAAAAAGAAAACAAACCAAAGAGTATAAAAACCCCATGGCCAACAAAAGAAACTATGGAACAGATTTACGAAATGAAACTCTGGGGAGGCAACACCTCCGATTTCTATTCGGGAATGGGCTCCCATCATCCTGAAGTGATTAACCCCTACATAGAGGTTGTATCTTCATTTTTAAGATCCTTTCAAAACAGGCTTACTGTCTGCGACTTAGGCTGTGGTGATTTCAACATAGGAAAAGAGTTGGTAAACTATACCACAAAATACCATGCTGTTGATATAGTTACAAGTCTCATAGAGCGGAATATAGAAAAATTTAAGGAAGATCATTTAGAATTCCAGTGTTTAGATATTGCAGTAGATGAGTTGCCTTCTGGAGATTGTGCCTTACTAAGACAAGTGTTACAACATTTATCGAATACTGAAATTCAACGTATAGTGGGTAAGTTAAGAGTTTTTAGATATATCATCGTAACCGAACATTTACCCGAAGGAGATTTTATACCCAATAAGGATATTATTTCAGGCCAAGGAATTAGACTAAAAAAGCAAAGTGGCGTCAACTTGACGGCTGCACCATTTAACTTAAAGGTAAAGGAAGAAATGCAATTATCATCTAGTATTTTAAATGGCCAAAAAGGAACTATAGTGACTACACTTTATAAAATTTAAACTTCTATTTGGTGATCATATCCCAAACAACTTTTGAGTAGAGTAAGCTTACTACTTTTTAGAGCTCATCCATAATTTTAATCGTTTGTTTGTTATCATCTGGGTTTTTAATTCGGACATAGATCTTTTTATAGACCCACTGGCCCTCAATTCTATCTGGGGAAATATCCATCTTAGCTTTTCCTTTTGTCCCTTGTATCTGGATGGTAGAATTTACCGTTTGGTTGCCGTTGGTATAGTTAACTTCGCCCTCTAAAATCGCAAATTTGTCAATCGGTTCTATTTCACCGAGTAGTTCTGTAACTTTTTGACGTGATTTCACTTTTTCTAGGGCATTTTGATAAAGCTCAGTATCGGAATACACTTATTAGAAATGTAACCTTAAGGTTGAATTATTGAATTAAGGGTTATTTTTTTAATGTAAAGTGTTCATGTATGATTTCGTTGCGTGTTTTAGCAATAAAGTTAGCAAATAAATCACAGATTGAAAGTCTACGAGTCCCGACGCTTCGGGATTCGTAAGTAGGCAGTGACCAAGCAATTAATTATACACGTTATTGTGTGTAGTGCTTTTCCCACTTTATGATAAGTTCAGATTTTGGTTTAGTAATTCGACATTAAAATTAATTTTTGCGTTTAATGCTTTAAATACTTTTAAAATCGTTTCAAATCGAGCGTCAGTCAAATGGTTTTCGAGTTTCGAAATCTGTGCTTTCTGGACACCGACCAACTCTCCAAGTTGGGCTTGTGTCAAGTTTCGTTCTTTTCGAGCTTGTTTGATTGCGTTTCCGATTAGGTCGAGCCGAAGTTCGTTCTCGAATTCGTCTCTTTTTGGCGTTCCTTTTTTTCCGATGTATTTGTCGGTCACTTCGTCCAAACTGTAAGTTTTCATTCCTTTCTTTTCCATATCGTTATTTTTTAGCCTCAAAATATTGTTTCATTATCCGTTCGGTTTTTTCAATTTCCTTTTTAGGTGTCTTTGCTGTTTTCTTTTCAATTCCGTGAGTTGATATAACGACAGTTTCGGTTTTATCTGTCTTGTCCCAAAAGGCAAAAAGGCGGTATTTAGTTTTGTTGTGAAGAGTTCAGAATTCCCAAACGTTGTTATTCAGCTTTTTGAAAAGTTCATTGTTACTGACAACTTGAGCTTTTAGCATATTGAATATGATTTTCTCACGTGCCTTTTCGTTGAGTCCGTTTAAAAATTCGTTCACTTCTTCCAGTAATTCGACCTTAAATTTCGGATTCATTCAACTTTATTATTTTGACAAAGATAAATGTTTCTTATTTAGGAAACAATTTTATTTGAAGACGAATTTTTGCATTACACAGTAGAGTAGAGCCTGATTGTTCTTCTCATATTCGCTATACGAATATAATAAAACAATCAGCGCCCCCTTCATCAAACCGTGCATGAAGTTTTCCCTCACACGGCTTACCGATAGATTTCTTTATTGGGCTTTCGCAAGGGTTTTCAAACGTGCATACTTTTCTATGTCAAATAGGTTGTAAAATTTAACCAAATTCTCATAGGGTCGCTGGCGTAGCTTCCGATGCGCTTTCCTTCCTTTGCACTTCATCCATTTAAATAATTTGTAATCCAGATGCTTTTTAATGATTTTTATGGTTTCCCAAATATGTGTAACCTTACTGATAGAAAAGTAATTTAGCCAACCTCTTAATAATTGATTAACCTTCCATACTATCCACTCAATTGTCCAATGTTTTCGATTTGCAAATAGTTCTCGCAATTTTGAAAACAGCTTGGAACGTGATTTCATACTGGGTCGTACATTGGTGTAATTCTTGGCATTCCATCCAAATTTGGACTTTATACTTCTAAATTCAAACCCCAAAAAGAACAAACTGCTCTTGCTACTATGCAGAAGTTTGGTCTTTTCTTTATTTAACGTTAATCCCATATTATCCATTATACTATTGATATAGCCCAGTATCTCTTTGCTGAAATACCATTTACCCATCAATAGAAAATCATCTGCATAACGAACTATGCGGATGTTTGCCTTGGCAAACTTCCCCTTTGGATTGTTTACAATCTGGTCAAATGCATGGAGATATATGTTTGATAATAATGGCGAGATAACTCCCCCTTGTGGACTTCCTTTGGTACTCGCTACCAGCTTTCCGTTGGGTAGCCGTACAGGCGCGGTTAACCATTGATGTATCAAACTTAAAATGCTATGATCTACCAACCTTTTCTTTAGTAAAATAAATAATTTAGTATGCGGTATGGTGTCAAAATACTTCGACAAGTCCGCATCATAGACAAATTGATGCCTATCATAAATATTTTGTTTTACTTGCTTTATGGCGTCTTTTGCTCCTCGTTTGGGTCTAAATCCAAAAGAGGTGTGCTCAAAATCTGCCTCCCAAAGTGGCTCTATTAGCATCTTTACTGCCATTTGAACCACGCGGTCGCGAATTGTTGGTATTCCTAATACCCTAAAATCTCCTTCCTTTTCCTTGGGGATGAGCTTTTGCTTTACTGCTTTGCCCCTGTAGGTATGACCTTGTAAGTCTTGTTGAATCTCGCCAAGAAAAATAGATATTCCTTGCTTTTCAATAGCGTCAAAACTTTGATTGTCTACACCTACCCCTTTAGAATAGTTGCTCCTAACTCGTCGATAGGCTTCTATAAGCGTATTGCCCTCACAGAGTTTTCCGTAAAGACTATAAGCCTTGAAGCCCTTATCTTGCTTGGCTCTAATATATAGCTTCCTCTGAAAAACACGAATTGTTGCATCGCTTTGCGATGGACTTGTTAATAGATTTACATCAATACTTGTCATTCTGTTTTTCATATAAGCATATCTAAAGTAGTGTCCCTTTCCTAATTAGAGTTTTGTTGTCTCCAACATCATAGGTACTATAAACACCTCCGACTTCTCTTGCTACAGCTAGTAATTTCGTAATACTTATGTACTAGCTTTTATAGTTGCCACCATTTGTAACAAGAGACCTCCCACAGCCTGCCCCGTTTTTTCGGGGTTTCGTAGTTTTCCATCTATAACCACGCCATCCCTATGACTCCGGTAGATTGTTACACTTCATGTTACTGTTTATCCATGCAACATAACAGGGTTCGAGATCGTCGAAACTCTCCCCAATCTACAGATACACTTATCGAAGATACTACGGGTTCACACTTGTGTATTACAGCTTGGTTATTTGAACATGCCGAGCTTCAGCGAAATCCTCACAAATTTAACTGTCGGCAGCTCTTCTAAATGAACAGCAAATTATTTAGGTAGGATTTACACCTACTGGAAAACCACAACTTCGTGGCGCACCAACGGAATTGTGTATGATTTCGTTGCGTGTTTAAGCACTAAAGTTAGCAAATAAATCGCAGATAGAAAGTCCGCGAGGACTTTCGTAAGTAGGCTATAACTAGCAATGAATTATACACGGTGTTCTACGCAGTTTTTTCTCAATATAATGTTGGATCAGTTATATAAATTTCTTTTCCGCCAAAACTTAAATTTCGATAGAAAACATATTTAGGGTCAACAAAATCAACTCTTATTTCTCTAAAAGCTTTTTTTAGAATCCGTCTACATTTTTTATAATCTTTGTCAAATGTCCGTTCCCAAAATCCCATATCAACTTTCATATTTTTTAATTGTCCGTTTTTATTAAAAGTCAGACGATAATCATCAAAACAATCTAAACCCGCAGAATTTGGTATTAGTCTATTTAATTCAAGTTCCAAATAATTGTCAATTGTATCTTTTATGGTTTTTAAATAATCTCTCATTGGTTTGTTCTTTTCACGCCATTCAAGTTGTTTTTCGGATAGCTTAAACATTGTTATCCAACCATCAATTTTGTAAGATGCTCCTTTAGGTAGTTTATTTGTGAAATCATCAAATGTTGTTTTCAGTTCTAAAATATTCGATATTGTGTCTTTCAGGTTTTTAATTCCAGTCACATATTTAATACTGTCGTTCTGATTTTGAGGACAAGTGTAAGTTCCACTTGAGATTCTATTTTTTATCTTGTACTTAAATTTTATTGCTCCACAGTCTAACCAATTGAAATTCCAATTTGGTATTAAACTATCGGTAGGGATTTCATTTGATTTTGTATTTAATATATATTGTCCAAGTTTGGTTGCGTTTGTGTCTGCAATTTTTATTTTATTAAATACATAATTAATCGGCGCTGAATTGTATCCGTAATCTGTTTTGACTTCTTTTGTTTCTTGTATAAAATTGGTTATTTGACCAGAAAAATTTTCATCATTTTCTCTATACAAATCAATGATTTGTTCAGACTTTATATATCTGAAATGAAAATTATATTTTGAGTTTTCTAAAGGTACGAGGTTGAAATAGTATTCGGCTTGTTTATATTCAGTTAGATAAGTCGAGCCAATATTTTCATTCAAATTTTTTCGTGACAAATCATCTTGCGAGAATGCGCCCGAACTTGTCAAAAGCAAAATTGTTAATATGTAGAATGTCGTTTTTTTCAAATTCTGAGTAACGTTTTTTTTACACCCTGTTTTTACTGGCGTTCAGGCGGGTTTAATTTTAGTCATTCTTGCATCTAAATTAGCAATTTGTTTTTGAAGTTCGATTACTTTTCTCTTTCTTT
>Ga0306910_1000150_pt1 | contig 41992 bp, 31 predicted proteins | sample AntRauMFilla2698_FD_190438 | JGI IMG/M metagenome (GOLD analysis project Ga0306910, IMG submission 190438) | Saline lake microbial communities from Rauer Islands, Antarctica - Metagenome Filla 2 #698 (v2) (version 2) | ecosystem: Environmental > Aquatic > Non-marine Saline and Alkaline > Saline ... | reverse complement strand
TTGGGAGATCAGCTTGATCAGTTCGGTGATGTGAATATGATCGATATCACGATTCCAACTCCGGGAAGTTCAGAATCGTCAGCTCCAAAAGCATCGGGTGATGCTGAGCTCGGAACAGAGCACTTAAACCAAATGGCAGAAGCTGTGCTGGGTGACAATACTGATCCTGAGGGATTGAAAATTGTTAACAAGGCCACTCAATACAACGAGCGTTTACCCGGCGGAAAAATCACTGCCGAAACAACAATCAACTTCACATTTCCAAATCGTCTTCAACAGAGCATAAGCACTCCGATGGGAAATCAGGAGATTGAGATAGACGGCAGCACTGGAAAACTGAGTATGTCAGGTCAGTCAATGGACCTTAATGCCGCTCAGGTTAAAGCCATCATGGGTGAAGTGAAAAACAGCTACACCTGGCTCGCCGCCAATACAGCAGAAGTTTCAGCCGAATATATGGGAACCAAAGAGTTAGATGGAACCGAATATCTCCATCTTTCAATAAGTGGTGACCGTGATGTGGATCTTTATTTAAGCAAAGACACGCATCTGCCATATCAGATTCGCTATTCTCAGTTCAACGCTCAGGCCGGCGGAGAATCTGAAATAGTCGCTGAATTCGCCGACTGGAAAACAGCCAACGGTGTAACATTTGCCGAAAAAGAGAGCGTAAAAGTTGATGGGAACGTTCTAAAAGAAACCAAAGTGATATCTGTAGAAATAAAATAATTCTTTGAGTTTTTGCTCATGTTAAAGCCCGTGTTATTTAATTAACACGGGCTTTTTTTAATTACAAATTCGAGTATTTTGGTACTTCTGATGATGGTTCTCAGTTAACACATATAGTTTTATCAATAACCTCTCCATGCAATCAATAGTAATAGCATTTTTTCTCATAATATCAGGATTTGTATCAGCTGCTTATTCTCAGGATCGCATTGTTTATGAAGACACCACGGGAATAATTTCAGATATACAAAGTATTGACACCCTGATAGTCAGCGGCCAAATGGCTGAGGTGCATGATAAGATTGAACTTTATAAGCAATCAAACCTGCAGCAGATCCACCCGAATGCCTATTATTTACTGCTCGGTTTTTCAACGCGCTTTAATTTAATTACGGGAAATTTTAATCAGGCAGAAAAAGATGGCAAAATCGCCTACCAAGCATATAAAGATGTACCATTTGATTCCGATAGAAACTATTTAATTGGCAGAACTATCGCGCTTTGGTATGCCTACACCTTGTCAGAGATGGGGGAATCGCAGGAAGCTGTTCAAATAGCGAACGATATTTTAGCAAAAATAGAGCAAAGGACTCCACGGGACAAACGTCCGTTTCAAACAGTAATAGCAAATGTATATAGACAATTGGGGGATTTTGACCTGGCTATTGAAAGCTTTACCAATATGTTAGCGGAAACGGAAAATGATTACAATAAAGCGATTTATAATAATAATCTGGGATTAGCCTACCATGAACTGGAAAAATATGAAACAGCGATAAGCCATTATGAAGAGGCTATTTCCATCAATAAAAAGCTCAATAACGTGCGGGATCTGGCTGGTAATTACAACAATATGTTCAATTCATATAGTGAAATTGGCAATAAAGACGTGGCCGTGGAATTTGCCAGAAAAGGTCTTTCTTTAGCACAAAAAGAAGGGCTAAAATCGAGTGAAGTTCGTCTTTTATACAACATCGCGGATGCTCATATAGAAGAAAATCGGATCGATTCTGCTTTTATTTATCTGCGGAAATCACTTAAAATATCTACTGAACTAAATATCCCTGAAGGAATCTATTTTAATAATTACGGGATGGGGAATGCATTCTACGAACTTAATCAATATAGTCAGGCTATAACCCACTATGAGAAAGCGTATGAATTTGCCAAAGAAGGAGGACGTAGAAAACTGGCAATGGACGCACTTGAACCTCTGTTTACTATCCATGAGATCAGGGGAGATTTCCAGGAAGCTTTTCAGTATCAGAAAGAATTTTTAGAACTTAAAAGTGATTTATTGAATCAGGAGCGGTTGACGACCATTGAGAGATTAAAGATTCAGTATGGTGTTGCGCAAAAAAATCAGCAAGCTGAATATTTATCCCAAAAAGTAGAGCTTCAGCAAGCCTCATTAACCATGCAAAACAGAATCAGCTGGATGCTGGGACTTGGCTTTTTACTTACAGGAGGATTTCTTGCTTTTATCTATCAACAAAAACGGAAGCTGACGCTCAGTTTTAACAAGATTGAAGAGGCGAGAAAAGTAATACAACTTCAGAATAAAGCACTTGAGGAGCTAAATACAGAGAAAAATACATTAATCAATATTGTGGCTCATGATATCAGGAATCCTCTGAACGCGATTATGGGATTTATGAATCTGTTGGAAGAAGATCCGGAAATGGCTAAATCAGAATACGTAATGAAACAGATCTCAACATCCCTGAAACAGACCGAATTTTTAGTGAGTGATCTGACAAATTTGAACTATCTCGAATCGTTAGAGATTAACGTTGAGCTAAGCGAAACCTCAGCTAAAGAAACGGTGAGTTTTGCCGTCTCTACAATATTAAATCAGGCGAGAAATAAGAAGATCGAAATAACGACCGATCTGCCCGATTTTGACAGTGTCTATTCCAACACGAAATACCTCTCGCGGGTTTGTCAGAATCTGCTTACCAACGCCATTAAATTCAGTAAACCGGGAACACAAATCAGTATTTCCGGGGGAAAGACATCTTCAGGATTTGAATTACGTATTAAAGATCAGGGACCGGGGTTTACAGAGGATGACAAGAAACATCTCTTTACTAAATATGAGCAGTTGAGCGCCAAAGCAACAGAAAATGAACCGGGAACCGGGCTCGGACTTTATATCGTTAAAACAATCTGCGATCATCTTAATATTGATATAGAACTCGAAAGCACTACCGGCTCCGGTAGTACTTTTATTCTGCGTATTCCCGTTTCTGTGTGACATTTTTTTCGACATAAAAATCCAGTCAGTAGTAAATCTGTCACTAAAATTGCGGCATCTCTCCATTTTGTCAGTAAAAAAATGACTGGCACATGCTTTGTCAATTACCCCTCAAACATGAAGTACGCAAACTTGGCAGAGTAAACTAAACAGTGCTAAAATCTGTTGAAGACAATTCGAAACTTTGTTAGGTTTGCAACGAAATTTCTGGCACTCTTGTTAACAGAGTGCAAATACAACAAGAATCAATAAACCAATAATTTAGGAGAACAACCTTATGGCAAAGATCAAACCACTTGGCGATCGAGTATTGATCCAGCCGGATGTAGCAGAAGAGAAAACTCAATCCGGTATCATTATTCCTGACAATGCTAAAGAGAAGCCTCAGCGCGGAACCGTTGTGGCCGTAGGTCCCGGTAAAGTTGAGAACGGAACCAAAATCGAGATGTCTGTTAAAGACGGCGACAAGGTTCTCTATGGAAAGTATGCCGGAACCGAGTTGACCCTCGATGGCGAAGAGTACATGATTATGCGTGAAAGCGACATTCTCGGAATCGTTTCCTAAGACTCGTTTTTCAGATTTAAAGAAATTGAATCACTAACTAAGAATAATTAGTACAAATATATGTCAAAACAAATAGTATTCGATATGAAAGCGCGCGATGCGCTTAAAAGAGGTGTTGATAAACTCGCCGATGCCGTAAAGGTTACATTAGGTCCCCGTGGACGTAATGTTGTAATTGAAAAATCATATGGCGCACCAACCGTAACTAAAGACGGTGTAACGGTAGCTAAAGAGATTGAGCTGGCCGACAAAATTGAGAACATGGGCGCTCAGATGGTGAAGGAAGTTGCTTCCAGAACCTCCGATATTGCCGGCGACGGTACCACAACCGCAACAGTACTTGCTCAGTCAATTGTTAGTGCCGGACTCAAAAACGTAACTGCCGGTGCTAATCCAATGGATCTTAAGCGTGGCATCGACCAGGCTGTAGAAGCTGTTGTAGCTGAACTCAAGAAACTCAGCAACGAAATCAGTGACCGAAGCGAAATCGCTCAGATTGGTACTATTTCTGCCAACAACGATGAGTATATCGGTTCTTTAATTGCCGACGCTATGGACAAAGTCGGGAAAGACGGTGTAATAACTGTTGAGGAAGCAAAAGGTACAGATACGCATCTCGAAACTGTGGAAGGAATGCAGTTCGACCGTGGTTACCTTTCTCCTTACTTCGTAACTGACAGTGAGAAGATGACCACCGAACTCGAGGATCCATACATTCTGATCCACGACAAGAAGATCTCAAACATGAAAGATCTTCTCCCTACACTTGAGAAAACCGCTCAAACCGGCAAGCCTCTCCTGATTATCGCAGAAGATATTGAAGGCGAAGCTCTCGCAACTCTCGTAGTGAACAAACTGCGCGGAACATTGAAAGTAGCCGCTGTTAAAGCACCAGGGTTTGGTGATCGTCGTAAAGCAATGCTTGAAGACATCGCTATCCTTACAGGTGGTACCGTGATCTCTGAAGAGCGCGGATACAAACTCGAAAACGCGACGCTCGACTTCCTCGGTCAGGCATCAAGCGTAACCATCGACAAAGACAACACAACAATTGTTGATGGAAAAGGAAAAGATGACGACATCAAAGCTCGTATCAACCAGATTAAGTCTCAGATTGAAGGCACAACATCCGACTACGACCGTGAGAAGCTCCAGGAGCGTCTTGCTAAGTTGAGTGGTGGTGTTGCCGTACTTTACATCGGTGCTGCTTCTGAAGTTGAAATGAAAGAGAAGAAAGCCCGTGTGGAAGATGCGCTTCACGCAACCCGCGCAGCCGTTGAGGAAGGAATTGTTCCCGGTGGTGGTGTGGCTCTGCTTAGAACAGCTCACGTTCTGAGTTCACTCAAAGCTGAAAACCCTGATCAAAAAGTTGGATTCGATATTGTACGACGTGCAATCGAAGCTCCGTTGCGTACAATCGCGCACAACGCCGGTGCTGAGGGAAGTATTGTAGTACAGAAAGTTCTGGAAGGCAAAGGAAACTTCGGATACAACGCCCGCACTGAGGTTTACGAAGATCTCGTAAAAGCAGGCGTAATCGATCCGACTAAAGTTACCAGAACCGCACTCGAAAACGCTGCGTCTGTTGCCGGACTCCTCTTAACTACAGAAGCTGTAGTAGCTGATAAGCAGGATGAAGATGATGGAAATAGCGGCGGTGGCGCACCTGATATGGGCGGCATGGGCGGAATGGGTGGAATGGGCGGCATGATGTAATCCATCACCAACCAAAACACCTGACGTCATTTAGTTAACGTCACAAAATTTAAAAGCTCCGTTTGCTTAGCAAGCGGAGCTTTTTTTATATACAGTTTGTGATGATTCAAATAATCGAATGCAGTCTCAGTTTCAGATTGCAGGCGGTTCTTTTTCGTCCTCTAAATTATATGTCATTTCTGTGATATTCAGAATAATTTTATCTATTTCGTGAGCTGAATCTACAATGCCTTTTAAAATGACGGTACCGGATAATTTTGTGGATTCTTCATTCATTTCCAGCAGATTGATTAAACCTAATAAACGGGCCAATGGGGCACGAACCACGTGTGATTGGGTCCAGGCGATCTCTTTGAGCTTTTTATTCTGCTTTTCCAGTTTATCAAGATGGAATTTCTTCTCGGTTATGTCTTCTTTTACAGCTACGAAGTGAGTAATCTCGCCGTTTGAATTTTGAATAGGGGTGATGATGGCTTTTTCCCAATAGAGATCTCCCCACTTATTCTTATTGCCAAATTCACCTTCCCAATCCTTACCTGAGGTTATGGTCTCCCACAAATCTTTATAAAATGCCGTGTCCTGTAATCCCGATTTTAAAATCCTGGGATTTTTATTTTTAACTTCTTCTAACGAATAACCGGTTGCTTTGGAGAATCCTTTGTTCACATAGGTGATGGAGCCATTTCGGTCAGTAATAATAATTGAAGCAGGACTTTCTTCAACCGAACGACTGAGTAGAGTGAGCTGCTCCAGTGCCTTTTTCTTCTCAGTTACATCGTGGATAATGGAGTGAAGTATCTTGTTCCCCTCTGCCTCTATAAGACTGCTGTAAACTTCCACATCGGCTAAAGTCCCGTCTTGTTTTCGATGCTTAAATTCGGAAAACTGCTGTTTGTTTAGATTGGTCTGAATATAATTATCAATGATTACCTCCGGATTACCAGCAATAATATCAGTGATTTTCATTGATAAAAGCTGTTCAATGTTCCACCCATAAAATGTGGCGGCAGCATCATTGGCGTCAATAATGTTATCAGTTTCAGGATCAATCAGGATATTAACTGCTGAATGATTGCGGAAGATGTTTTTGAATTTTTCCTCACTTAGCCTGAGCTCATACTGGAAAACCAAACGGTCGATATTGTGTCCGATGATGTGGCCAAAGTTGGATATTAATTCGGTTTCTTCTTTTAAAAATGGATTTAATTGTGTGTTTGAATCGGGATTTTTACAAAATACCTCAATACAATTTACTGTAGTTGTATCATCCGACATATTTATCGGAATACTACTTTTAAAACGATGCTCACTCTCCTCAAACTTGTTACTGCTCAGATACTCCTTTCCATTGAATGAAATTCGTGCGTGTGTGGCATCGGGGTATTGCATCCCTTCAGGTATTAATGCAACCGACTTTTGCAGGAAGTCATCAAGATCTTTTTCAGTGTGATTATCTACGAGTTTATATAGCCGATACAGACTGTTGAGCTCTTTTACTCGCCCATTCAGATCGTGGACAAGATGTTCTTTTTCAGTCTCAAATCTCTTTCTGTTTGTGATATCCGTTACAAATGAGAAGGAATAGATGTCATTTTCGAAATTATAATAAGATGTGGTGATTTCGACCGGAAATGTTGTGCCGTTTTTACGGATATGACTCGACTCAATGGTTCGTGATCCATCTTCACGGGTTTTCATTCTGTGAAATCTAAAACTAACTTCATCAAAAGTGGTGTTGAAATCGAAGATAGACATGTTCAGCAGCTCGTCTTTAGAGTAGCCCAGCTGTTGGCATGCAAACTTGTTGACAAACTTTATGACTCCGTTTTCATCAATTTGATAAATCCCGATTTTTGCGTGTTCCAGGCCAAACTGAATAGTTTTGAGTTCCCGTTCCTCTTTCTTACTCTGAGTTATGTCTGAATGTGTGCCGATAAATCGTGTGGGATTATCATCTTTGTCACGCTCAACAATCATTCCTCTGTCCAGAATCCATCTGAAACTTCCGTCTTTGGCCAGTATTCTATGTTCGTTATGATATTGATCAGATTCTCCGGTAAGATATCTGGCAATTTCCTGTTTCGTACGATCAATGCAATCGGGATGCACGCGATTTTCCCACTCGCTAAGATCATTTCCCATCTCTTCAGGTTTGTAGCCCAGCATTGCTTTCCACTGATCAGAAAAATAAACTGTGTTATTCTTAAGATTCCAATCCCAAACACCTTCCCCAGATCCTTCAAGAGCGAACTTCCAGCGTTGTTCACTTTCTAGTAGTCTTTTTTTCGCTATAACCCGAGATGTTATATCTCTGAAAATTCCACAATACATTGCAGGATTATCAGATTCCAACCGGATCGCGATAACGTCTGCGTGACATATACTTCCGTCTTTTCTTTTAAGTTTGATTCGGTCTCCAACAGAACGCTTTCCACCATCATTATCACCAAATTTCTTCAAAATTTTGTGGAGATTATCCGATGGGTAAATGTGCTGAGGGGTTAAGGTTTTGAGCTCATCGAAGGAATATCCAAGCAACGTGCACATCCCTTTATTTATGTACGTAAATGGTTTTTCTGAGCCATCTGTTAAAATCACCCCACTGGAAAGGTGATCAAAAAAAGAGATTAATTCAGAATTAACACCAAAAGGATTATCCGCATGTTGTGATGTAATAAGAATGGTGATTATCTCATCATTAGCTGTTATTGCGTAACTAATATTATCATTTACACACGACTGTATTGATCTGATTTCAATATTTTCATCTGCTGCGTGACTTACTGAGTTGAATTCTTTTAAAATATGTGCCCACTCAATTTCAGGAAAAATTCTCTTCAGATTTGACTGTTCCTGATCGATATACAAAGCAGGATTGATCACTTTCAGATGTGAAACAGCACGCGGGTGGATGTACAGAGTGTTGAAATCTCTGTCTGCCAGAATAATAGCATTATCAGTCAAACTAAACGATTTCTTAAGTAATGATATAAATTTCTGTAGGCCCATATAATATTAAATTAGGTGCTACTGTAGATAGGATTAATAGTACTACTATTTAAATTCTAATGAAAGGATTAGATTAATTTTTAATTGAGGATAAATTTATATAAAACAGGATGAAAAAAGGCCTTAGATAAAAAATATTTAGTTTTAGAAAAGTAATAATTTGATGAAAAGTTCAGGAATAATATTTAAAATGGTGTTTGTGTGATTTTAAATAAGGATAAAATAATAATTGTAATAGAAAGGAATTTCAAAAAGCTTAAATGGCAGTTTTTATAAACACTAAAAAAAAGAGTGTCAGGTCAACCTGTCACTCTTTTGAAAAATGAAATACGGAATCTAATTTTCAGCTAAAAGGATTGTCTTTAAGCACCAGTTTCACTGCTTCATTCATTGAATCGTATGAGAATGTGTAAGAAAAGCGAGCGTTAACAGAAGGAATGATAGTATTGCTGCTGTTTGAGAATGTTCCTTCAAAAAAACTCTTGCAGACTTTAGTAAGAGAAGTCAGAGAAAAATGAATAAACTCTGTAATACTGCGGCCTTCAGCCTGAATTGTAGAATCTACATTTAACAAACGGCATGCAGAAGAGTTCAAAGATTGAATGGTACCATCGCTGTTGAGATAAACAGAGGGTTCGGCCGTCAAAGTTTGCGGTTGAGACATGACCGCTGAAGAGGGTGCTTGTTCATGTTGTGATAACATAATTACTTGGTTGTGTGATTAAATATTAAATTAGAAACACTGATTTGAATTTATTTAAAAAATGGCACAAATAAAATACTCAGGTTATGTAAAAGCGTAGATTAGTATGAAAGCGCTACTATATCTTATAAAAATAGAAGATTTTACTAATTGGCAATTCTAATATCACCCAGCTTTTTATAGGTAAAATTGCGTAAGAATAAATGCTTACACAACCATTTTGTCGATATAATCAGAGTTCATTAGTCCTAAAGCTCCCATATATTTCAGGTCGAACTGAACCAAGTCTCCCACTTTATACTGACGTTTTGATTCACCTAAATCGACAACAAGCATGTCTGAGCTGCTTCCGACAACTTTCATTTTGGAATCGACGGGCTTGAGATAGTTTTCTTTCACATCAAGTAATCCAACGTCGAGGATGGCACGATAAGAGGTTTTTCCATAATCATTCTCATCTACCTTAAACTTTTGCCCCTGCGGATCTTCTCCAAACTGTCCCGACGGGACTTTGGGTTTTTCATGGAGTTCAATAATCTCCGTAAATAAACGGAAAACATTGGTGTGCATTCCGGGAATGGGTTTCTGTGTAAACAGATTGATTCCAAAAAACAGCGCTTCACCAACACGAAAATGATTGATTCCGGCAGGAAGTTGTTTTTTCAATAGCATGGGGAGGGTAACGGTTGTTCCGCCTGAAACCCATCGGATTTTTTTGTTAAATGTGGCTTCAATAAGCTGTTTGTACAAGCTCAGAATCACGAGTTTATCCTCTGAAGGCATAACACCGTGAAGACAGTTCAGATTGGAACCAATTCCCACGACTTCAATATTGGGCAGCTCAAAAATCTTACCATAAAAATCAATGAGCCGATCACCTAACACGCCCTCGCGCAGGTCGCCAAGCTCAATCATTATAATGACTTTATGTTCGCGATCCTGCTTCTTGGCCTCTTCTGACAGAAGGCGAATAGTGCTGAGTTCGGTATTAAAACTCACATCAGCGTATTGAACAATTTCGGGAAGATTACGTTTTGCCGGCGGTTTGATATACACCGTTTGTACATCGGGGTTGATCTCCTTGATTGTCCTCAGATTGCTTACCCGTGTATCATGCATCTCACGGATGCCAAGATCTACAAGTTCGTTCAGGTATTTCTCGTTTCCGCAGAGCAGTTTAGAGACGACGCCCCATTCAATGTGTTGCTCTCCGAATAGATTGTTTAAGAAGTGAAAATTGTGATTCAGGCGTTCGCGATAGAGTTTCAGAAAAGCCATGTTTGTTCGGGAAGTATATAGGGGAGAGAGCTTGCGCTATTTAGTTTGAACTTCTGTGTAAGCGCATTTCAAGATATTTGTTAGTGAAACCGATTTTTTTGTACAGATGGACAGCAGGATTGTCGGCCTCAACGTGGAGAGCAATATCACCGGTGCATTTGTCTAAAGCGGCTTGCATGATCTGCTTGCCAAGTCCGCGGCCACGATAATCTCCATGTACAGCAATGTACACCAGAATGTGCTCTGGTATGTAGCCTTCCATCCCGGTATCGTTAATAATGGTGGCACCAACTACTTTATCGTCCTCAATGGCGACGATCACAAAACCACCGCGGTTAAAAACATAATTCAAACATTTTTCAATAGCGTCACGCTCATCTCCAAATTCATCGAGATGGTTATAAAGAAAATCGATTACATCATCGGCTGAAAATGGTTCGGTTTGATCTCGTGACGTCAGTTCGTGTAGCGACATAATGGGTATTGTCTGCTGATTGGGTTAGTAGTCTGTTTTACTGGTATTTTTTAATCGCCCAAAAATAAGGGTTTTGAATCGGTATGTGAAATTAAATCGGTTCTGTCTATCTGTTACAGGCAATAACACAACTGAAAACGTTTAATCGTTCCACGTAAATCCAGCCGGAATGAACTTTGTAAACTCAGCATTAAGCTATTTCACTTTTTTAAGCATGACTGCCGCACCACCACCGGGTTTCAGGTTGAGCTGAAGGTTAGATTGTGATGTGATTTCCTGCAATTCCTTAATTTCATAACTCATCGGATTTTCCTTCCAGTGGGCGTCTTCTGAATCTCCATAGATGATAGCTGTGTAGGTTGAATTCTTTTCTAAAAAGTCCAGATTCAGATCAAAATTGCGAGCTTTTTCGTCTGTGATGGCGCCTATAAACCAATTATCCGAATGTTTGTCTTTTCGGGCTATGGCAATATAATCCCCTGGAAAAGCATCGAGATAACGAGAATCTGACCAATCAACCGGAACATCTTTGATAAACTGAAAAGCGTCGGGGAAACGCTCGTAATTTTCAGGAAGATCAGCTGCCATCTGAAGCGGACTGTAGATGGTAACATACAAAGCAAGCTGCTTGGCCAGCGTTGTTTTTACCTGCCAGGGTGACTCAGAATTGTAGTAATCCAACTTGATTTGAAAAATTCCGGGTGTGTAATCCATCGGTCCGCCCAGAATGCGGGTAAATGGCAAAATGGTTTCGTGCTCAGGAGGATTTCCGCTGCTCCACGCGTTAAACTCATTTCCTCTCGCCGATTCAGAAGCCAGCCAGTTCGGCCAGGTTCTGTGCAAACCTGTGGGGCGGGTTGACTCATGGGAATTCAATAAAATATTTCTCTCCGCTGTTTTTTCAGCTACTCGAATGAAATGATCGACCATCCACTGGCTGTCATGATATTCACTGCGCGGAATAATTCCGCCAACGTAACCCGTTTTAACAGATTCATAGCCGTAATTGTCCATAAAATCGTAGGCTTCGTCCATACGTCGCTCAAAGTTGGTTACGGAGCCGGAAGTTTCGTGATGCATCATCACTTTTACGCCTTTTTTCTTCGCGTAGGCGGTCACTTTCTTTACGTCAAAGTCGGGGTAGGGAGTTACAAAATCGAACACTTCTTCCTTTCCGTTTCCATACCAGTCTTCCCATCCTACATTCCAGCCTTCAATTAACACACTTTCAAATCCATGATCTGCCGCAAAGTCGATATATGTTTTCGCGCGTTTGGTAGTCGCTCCGTGTCTTCCGTTAGGTTTTAAAGTGTCCCAGTCAACTTGATCGAGTTTAATATTTGAGACATCAGCGTAGTTCCAGCTTTTTCCGGCGGCGTGCATTTCCCACCAGATTCCCACATACTTTTGAGGCTTTATCCAATCCGTGTCTTCTATTTTTGACGGTTCGTTGAGATTTAAAATTGTTCGGCTGGCAAGCAGGTCTTCAGGTTGTTCCGTTACCAAAATGACTCGCCAGGGCGTGGTAAAAGGCGTTTGCAAATAGGCTTTGTTTCCGTTTTTATCATGAGCAAGCTCGGCTTTTACAGAAAAAGTTGAACGATCCACATCGGCGTACATCGCGGGATATCCTTTCAAAGCGGCTTCATGAATAGAAATAAATAAGTCTTTATCCCCGCCGATCATCGTCAGTGGTGTTTGTACCACATTTTCTCCGACAATATTTTTTACCCCTATTTCAGAAAAATGCTGAGCACGGGTGGCGTCTATTTCGCTTAATTTTGTTGTGAAATAGGGATATTCGTTGGTGTCATAATCGCCGGGAATCCAGAATGCGGTGTGATTCTCCATTAAATTGAATGTTGTGAGCTCATCCGCAATTGTGAAATAACTGAGGTTGGACTGTCGGGGAAAATGGTATCTGAAAGCAAGTCCGTCATCAAACAATCGAAATTGTAGATGAATAACTCTGTCCGTTTGGGCATGGCTCAAGCTGAGCTCGAGTTGATTGTAATGGTTGATAATAGTGGATTCTTCTCCCCAAACCGGCTCCCAAGAATTGTTTTGGGATGATTTTTCCTCAGAAACGGCTAAAAATCCATTTGAAAAATCAGGCTGATTCTTCAGGTTCAACCCCAATGAGCCGGGGTTTAAAACTTTCCGGTCCTTAAAAGTGAGAGAATATGTGATTGAACCGTCAGGCGTGATTTTAATTTCAGAGTTCAGATTCTTGTCAGGCGAAGAGAGAGCGTAGTGTTGTGCCGTCAGGTTTTCTGTTCGAAAAGTAAAAGAAATAAGAAATGCAAAAAAAATGAAGATTCTGGGGAACCAAACTAAGTTCAGGTAATTAAATATGTTATGCATGGTAGCTCACAATTAGGAATGATTTCAGATCTGTAAAACAATATTAAAATAGGATGATTGTGTAACAAATGTGACTCCATCTCGTAATGTATCAATAACAAACAGGGAATTCTCAATTTCAGGTTTGTTAATCTTTACCAAAGATAACCTCACGTTTTACGATAACCCTTCGCAAGGTTTTAACATTATCGTTCCGGCGTGGGGTTTTTTTATGTTTAGTAATCCCGCCTAAGCGATTAAATCCATCTCTCCGACAAATTTCCTCATAAACTGATGCAATAATACCTGAGAATCGTGTTCGGTCGGTACGTTTTTATACACTTCGTTAAATGATTCAATATCGGGGAAAGGTAAATGTTGTTTATAAAGTAACATTCGGCTTCTGAGTACAGGCTGATTTAATTCGGGATGAAATTGTGTTCCATAGATAGGTAATCCCTTTACTTTAAATGACTGTATAGGACAGTTGTCATTTTTCGCGAGAATAATCATTTCAGGAACAGGTTCTTCAACACGATCTTCATGGCCGGCTAAAGCTGTAAATTTGTTTGAGAGAACCGACATCAGTCGATCATTTTTGCCTTCTTCGGTCAGGGAAATTTGCACGCAACCATACTCGCTTAATTCAGGCCTGTTTACCACTTTGGCTCCAAAAAACCGGGCGATATATTGATGTCCCCAGCACGAGCCAAAAACGGGTAGCTCGTGATCTTTTGCATAGTTCAATATGAATTCTAATCGGGGATAAAAGGGATGTAAAGCAGTAGCTGAGAATGCGCCGGCTCCTCCGATAATCACAGCATCGAATGAACTGAGAAGGGATTTATCTACATCCTGACGAAGGATATTAAGACTTCTGATTTGAGAAACATCAATACCGGCGGCCATAGCGAATGATACAGCTTCCTCGTGTCGTGCTTTTTCACGTTCTCTGATGTGCACAACAAGCACAGAAATCTCACTAAGTAATTTTTTCATCGGGTGTATTTTCTTTAAAAATTATCAGGTTTTCTGCTTATATCGTTAGAATTACCTGATAGTTACAACGTGGAAATCTCCTGATTCAACAAAGAAGTGAATATGTCTAATCCTGCTATATATCACAAATAGTAGGTCTGATTGATTGATCAAATTACGTTCATTTCTTCATTTCCTGATCTATGAAACTTTTGAAGGGGGAAGTGCGCAATACTTAGCTTCAAGTGGAAATCTAAATTTGTATATTTGCCTGCCTGTAAATTAAATATCAACGTTGAAATAACCCATGAAGTCATACAATCCCGCAGATATTGAATCCAAGTGGCAGAAGCATTGGATAGAGAACAAAATTTTTAAAACCGATGATTCTGATACCTCAAAGCCAAAATACTATGTGCTCGATATGTTTCCATATCCATCGGGCGCCGGATTACATGTAGGTCATCCTGAGGGCTATACGGCTACCGATATCCTGGCTCGCTACAAACGGATGAAGGGATTTAATGTATTGCATCCTATTGGTTGGGACGCTTTTGGACTACCTGCCGAGCAGTATGCCATCAAAACAGGGACACATCCGCGGGAGACTACGGAAAAGAATATTAAAAATTTCCGTAAGCAGCTCCAGGCCATTGGATTCAGTTACGACTGGGACAGAGAAGTTAATACGACCGATCCGGCGTATTACAAATGGACGCAGTGGATTTTCCTCAAATTATTTGAGAAGGATTTAGCCTACGAATCGTACGCGCCTGTAAACTGGTGCCCCGAATTGGGAACCGTACTGGCGAATGAAGAAGTGATTGACGGAAAAAGTGAAGTCGGTGGATTTCCCGTCATCAGAAAGCCGATGCGTCAGTGGATGCTCAAAATTACCGCTTACGCAGAGCGATTATTGCAGGATCTGGATGATCTCGACTGGCCTGACTCCATCAAGGAGATGCAGCGCAACTGGATTGGAAAATCGGTCGGCGCAGAGATCGTTTTTGATATTGACGGTCATAAAGGCAAAGATTTAGAAGTATTCACAACCCGCCCTGATACATTGTTTGGCGCCACATATATGGTGTTGGCACCGGAACATCCGTATGTAAATGAAATCACGACCGAAGATCAAAAAAGCGCGGTTGAGGAGTACAGGAAAAAAGCGGAAGGAAAAAGCGATCTTGAGCGTGGAGAGTTAAATAAAGAAAAGTCGGGGGTATTCACAGGCGCATACGCAATCAATCCCGCTAACGATAAACAGGTTCCTATCTGGGTAGCTGATTACGTTCTTATGAGCTATGGAACAGGAGCGATTATGGCTGTACCGGGACATGATGAGCGTGACTGGGAGTTTGCCAGAAAGTTTGATATTGAAATCGTCGAGGTTGTTTCCGGCGGGAATGTAGAGGAGGAAGCTTTTATTGATTCCGAAGACGGAACTGTCGTTAATTCTGAAAATGAGGAGCTTTCACTCAATGGAATGAAGGTTCCTGAAGCCAAAAAGAATATCATTGCCTGGCTGGAAGAGAACAATCTCGGAGAGAAAAGTATAAATTATAAACTGCGCGACTGGCTCTTTTCACGTCAACGCTACTGGGGAGAACCATTTCCGGTTATTCATGTGGATGACGAACCTAAGATAGTTTCTGAAGATGATCTTCCCGTAACACTTCCGGAAGTTGATTCTTTCCAGCCTACAGGAACAGGTGAGCCGCCACTGGCCAAAGCAACTGAGTGGCTGAATACCACCGATCCCGAAACAGGAAAACCGGCTAAACGCGAAACCAATACCATGCCTCAGTGGGCAGGTTCATGCTGGTACTATCTGCGTTACATCGATCCTGATTACGAACAAGGCCCGGTTAATCCCGAGAAAGAAAAATACTGGATGCCGGTTGATATGTATGTGGGCGGAGCTGAACATGCCGTGCTTCACCTGTTATATGCCCGTTTTTGGCACAAGGTGCTGTACGATTGTGGCGTTGTTTCAACCAAAGAGCCATTTCAGCGCCTGGTAAATCAGGGGATGATTCTGGGCGAAATGGAATTCACCGCGTTTAAGAAAGAAAACGGTGAATATATTTCAGCGAAAGATCTGGATGAGAAAGATTCATTCACTCAGGAAAAGCTAACCGAAGAACAGGTTGAAAAAAGTGGTGATCAGTTTGTGATAAAGGGAACGTCCATAACCGTGGACGCAAAATCGCACAAAATGTCAAAATCCCGCGGAAATGTGATTAATCCTGATGATGTGATCTCAGAATACGGGGCTGACGCTCTGCGTTTGTACGAGATGTTCATGGGCCCGCTTGAGCAGGTAAAACCGTGGAGCATGCGTGGGGTGGAAGGTGTGCACAGATTCCTCAAACGTGTATGGCGATTGTTTGTGGATGAAGAGGGGACAGGTGAATTTTATGAAAGCGTGAAAGACGTTGAACCTGACAAAGATCAGTTGAAAACACTTCACGAAGCAATAAAGAAAGTCACCGGTGATATTGAAGATCTCAAGTTTAACACGGGTATCTCTGCGTTAATGATCTTCACAAACGAAGCGATGAAATGGGAAACCAAACCTGTTTCTGTGATGAAAACCTTTGTACAGCTGCTAAATCCATTCGCACCGCATTTGGCCGAAGAATTATGGAATATGCTTGGTGCTGAGAAAGAGCTTTCATATACCGATTGGCCGCAGCACGATGAGTCATTGCTGGTAGAAGAGCAATTTACCTATGGTGTTCAGGTAAATGGTAAACTCAGAGGAGAACTAACGGTTGATATGGCTATTGCTGATCAAAAAGATGAAGTTCTGAGCAAAGCCAAAGAGATAGAAACAGTAAAAAAATATCTTGATGGCGGTACAATCCGTAAAGAGATATTTGTGCCGAAACGCATTATTAATTTTGTGGTGAAGTAGATCAAATTATAAAGCTGAAGCTAGATCCGGTGATTAATGCCGGATCTTTTCAGTTCATTGCGTTGAAAAAGAGAAGAAGTTGAATTGAATTGAATGGGAAGGATTACTTACTCTTTTTTGAAGATAATATCGCCGTAAAAAGCTGTGGCACTGCCTTTTGTGTTATCACTGTCAGTCATAATGGCGATTGAGTTGATACGAGGCGGATCTGTCTTGAATACTTTTCTGTAATCTTCGAGAATATTTCTGCGTTCATTCATCCACACGCCTAATTCATCCTCACTGTTTCGAACAACTTTAAGCATCGATAATTCTGTCCATGGATTGGGATGAATCGAGTTTTTTTCGGCTTTATTCGACCAGATGTAATTCAGCGCCCGGGCCGGAATACGCCCCTCTGGATAGATTTTGCTGGCTGTTAAGTAAAGCATTCGGTTTTTAAGAGATAAACTTTCCAACTCTATATCGAAAGTGATATAGATTCGGGCGGCGTAATCGTCACCTGAACGTTTTGTTAAGTCAGCTTCGTCAACCAAATCATCGGCTTTCCATCTCCATTCAATAATTGGGTATTCATTCGGATCGATATCCACTTCCCGAATAATCCCCGATGCGCTGGCGTTACTTTCAGCTTTTATCACGGGCACTCCATTTTCATCATTAATAACTTCATAAGAAGTGAGTGGTACATTCTTGAAATCGAACAGAATCCAGTCAGAATCGGTAATAGTTGACCCCGGCTCCATTAATGAGAATTGAGTAACTGCTTTTTCCTGCGCCTGAGCATAGGATACTATTAAAAGTGAAAGAAATAAGGAGAATAGTTGTCGCATATTTTTTAACCTAAAATAGTTGAAAAAAATAAACTTGAATGTAAAGTTGCTGACATCTGGTAAGAGATAAGAACAGATTGTCAGGAGTACATTTTAAAAAATGAACTCTTTATCCACGGATATCTGTTGAGACAACCAAATGACAAATATAGCGGGCATTCAGAATCATTTATCTTTCAAATGATCACTATGAATTATTAAAATACTAAATAGATAAGTGGCATTGTATCTTGTCCAGACCTTTTCACAACGTACATAACTGAAGCGCAATTTATTCATATGAAAGCAAAATACTTTTTTATCCTTTTTTTCTCGCTGTTAGTTAGTCAGTCATCTTTGCAGGCTCAATCTGACGAACCATCACTGTGGAGTATATATGGTGATGTTCGAGTGTCTTATACGGGTAATAGTGAATCCCTTTCTGATTTCGGGAATAATGCCCTGATTATGAGATTGCGTCCGGGTGTGAAATATCGGGTTAATGAAAATCACTCTTTATCGGCTAGGATGGCCTATCGTGTTTCTGACGAATTAGAAGAGCTCGATGTGACAGCTCAAGCCCGAAGCGGCGGACTTGGATTAGGTCAGTTAAGTTTCGATGAATTTTATTATCAGTACAAAGCCGATGGACTATTGTTAAAAGCCGGTCGTTTTCAGCATAGAAATAAAGTATATACCAATTCCGGAAGATCGATAGATAGATTTCCGAGTAACAATGTGAATGTTCATTGGTCTGATGGAGTCTATTTGAAAAACAGTTTTAATGATGAGTGGTACGGAGTGGCAATTTTTGAACTTATAGAAGAAAATCAGCTGCCTTATCCGTACAGATTTCCGCTTAGTTTTGATGGAAATGATGTCACCCCCGGTCTTTATTTAGGCGCGAGTAATGATGAGCGTGATGAGTTAAACTTTATCCAGAAAAGCTTTGGAATTCAATATTTTCATAATGCATATTTCGATGGCGTATCAAACAGTGGAAATTTTGAATACACTCATTATTTAGCGTTCACATCGCGGGCGACAATAGATATAGATGGTGGAGAAAAGCTAAAAGGCGGGAGCTGGCGTTTAGCCGCTGAAGTAGGTTATAACGTTCAGGGTCCGATTGATGAGGGAATAATATTAAATACATCAGTTGGCGTGAACAGTTTTGCCGACAGACATAACTTAATGATTGAGTTTACCAAAGTAGGAGAGGAGTGGGTTTCAGTCCCCATCTATTCTCCAAATGCAGATGAGATGGAGATCCGCTATACATATAAATACAACAGTAAAATTAGCATGGATGCGCGACTTAGGATAAGGGACTTCAGGGATGATGATATTTTATACGGAACTTTTATTCGCGGAACTTATAAATTCTGATTTTATTTACATTTCACTCACAAATTAAAAAAAGCCCGTTACAACAGTTGATTGTAAACGGGCTTTTTAAATTTACTAAAGAGTTAAGTGTATCAACCGGTACTTTGCATCGCGGCAGCAAGTCCGTTGATACTTAGCAACAAGGTTCTTCCGAGGTCTTCGCCCGGTTGATTATGGTTTTCTTCCACCCAGCGATTCAGTAATTCAATCTGAATAAAATTGATTACATCGGTGTAGGGATTTCTCAAATCGATAGATTTTCTTATCACAGGATTGTGCTCCATCAGGCGTTCCTGTCCCGTGATTGTGCAGATGGCTTCCACTGCTTTTGTATGATCTTCTTTTATGCGATCGTAGAAATTATACAGATTGGGCTCTTGCTTCATAGCCTGATCTGCATACATTTTTGAAATGGAAAGTTGTGAGCGGGCCATTTCCCGTTCAGCGTTTTGTACCACAGCTTTGAAGAATGGCCATGAATCGTACCAGTCTTTCATTTTGCTGAGCACTTTTTCATCCTGAATCGCATCAGATAATCCTTTTCCGATTCCATACCATCCCGGCACATTAAAACGTGGCTGTGACCATGCAAAATTCCATGGAATTGCCCGAATTGAGTCGAGTGAAACCGTTTTGCTCTTTGCTCTTGAAACAGGGCGGGATGCAATTTTCAGCCGGCTGATGTGCGTGATTGGGGTGGCTACTGAATACCAGTCCCAAAATCTCTCGTCCAGAATCATATCACGATAGTGCTCCATACTTGCCTTGGCAACACTATCCATAATTGATGTACTCTCTTTAATACTCACCGGATCGAGATGTTCATCAATGCTTTCCTGAGCGTCGGCTGTAGCCACAATCATGGCGTTGACAATCTGCTCAAGGTGGCGATGCGCGATTTGTGGAATGGCGTAACGGAAGGTAATTACTTCTCCCTGCTCGGTCATTCTGATGCGCCCGTTATGCGTTACTTTTGGCATAGATGTGATAGCGCGATTGGCACGTCCGCCGCCGCGTCCAACTGTTCCGCCTCTTCCGTGGAATAAGCGTGAATCAATATCATAAGCCCGGCAGGTTTTAACCAACGCCGACTGAGCTTTGTGCAGTGCCCAGTTTGCCATCCAGTAACCACCATCTTTGTTACTGTCTGAGTAACCAAGCATGATCTCCTGAAAATTGTTGCGTGATTTCAGCTGATATTTATAGACATCATGCTCGAAAATAGTTGACAGCAGATTGGGCCCGTCTTCGAGATCTTCAACGGTTTCGAGAAGCGGAACTACATCAATGTTGGAAATCACATCGCCGTTATTCCACTGGAACAATCCAACTTCTTTGGCGAAAATCAACACTTCCAGCATATCGCTCACGGTGTGTGTCATGCTGATGATGTATGCCCCGATAGCCCGTGGCTCGAAATCAACTGCTTCGGAGATCACACCGAATACATTGAGCAGCTCCCGTGTATCGTCGCTTAGCTGAGTGTGTGAACCCACCAGCGGACGAGGATTTTTCAGCTCTGAAGTGAGAACTTCTATTTTTTCATCTTCATTTAGTGAGCTGTAATCGTCCGTAATATCAGCGAGACTGAAGAGCTCCGTTAAACATTTTTCATGAACTCCGCTGTGCTGACGTATGTCTAATCCCGCCAAATGAAATCCAAAGGTCTGAGCTCGGTAGATGAGCGATTGAATGCGCCCGAATAAGGCAACTTCACTCAATCCGGCATCAATCAGTTTGTGTTGAATGTCTTTCAGATCTGAGATGAAATCTGTGGATTGATAATCGTTTTTACCGGCAAAGCTATCCTCAATATTTTCATAAATTTGAAATACCTGCTTGCGAACAGGTTCAAAAGGAGGGACGGAATGTCGGGATAATTTAATATCTGATGATTCGAGCGAAGTCAGCTGTTCGGAAGCTGATATCTCCCGTCTTAGTTCATTCAATTCACGTAAATAAAGTCTTTGGATAACTTTACGCTGCTCTTGTAACGCCGCACGAGTGGTCTCAGAGGTGACATAGGGATTTCCGTCACGGTCGCCGCCAATCCATGAGTTGTACGACAGAAATGTGGGAACATCAATGCGCTCATCATAAAATTGTTCAATTGAGCGACGTACATCCGCATAAATTTCTGGAATGGTTTCCCAGATAGATGTGCGCAGAAAATAGAGTCCGTGCTGAATTTCATCCTGAACCGTTAACTTTTCAGATCGTACTTCTTCGGTTACCAGCATTAATGAGATGAACTGATAAATTTCGGAATAAATATCGTCCGTTTCTCTGGGTGTTAACTTATGGAATGAAAGTTTATCCAGACATTCAGCAATCGCTTTTTGTTTGTAGAGAATGCTTCTTCTTCGGGCTTCTGTCGGGTGAGCTGTAAAAGTAGGCTGAATATTAATACGTTTCAGCACGTCCATCACCTGTTCAAGCGTGGCGCCGTTGTTATGTAATTTCTTGATTGCGGCAGGGATTGACTCAGGGCGAATTCCATCCTTAATCTCACGGTCCCTGTTTATACGGGCAATTTCGTGCTGTTCCGCTTTGTTGACGAGATGAAAATAAACCGTAAAGGAGCGAAGGATAAGCTCTAATGTGTCAAGATTTAACTCTTTAATGTAGGCAATGGCTTCACCACGTTTAGAGTTGTCGTTGTCTTGACGGGCATCCTTACAAATATTACGGATGGTCTCAACGTGGTCAAATATCTCCTCTCCCGATAGTTTCTTTGTGGCTTGTCCGAGAAAATCTCCCAGCAGGTTTACATATTTGCTGAGTTCCTGACTAATACCGCGGCTGTCATCGCCCGGATAGGTAAAGGTCCAATCGTGCTTAATCACTATGGTAGAATTTCGTTAAAAGTATGGTTGATTATTTCAGACCTAAAAAACAGTTTTCTATTAACTTTTACAAGAAGATTCTCAGTAAAATCAATAGGTAAATCGACTGTAAGATTATAATTGACTTACTACAACACACAATTTTGCAGGAACTGTGCTAAATGTCGCTTCAAAAAAACTGAATGTACCTGTTCGAAAAGATTTACTACCAGTTTACGCGGCGTTGAACATTGTTTGAGTTGTCCTCTTCGGGTGGTTCAGGCATCACAAATCCACGTGGCTGCTCAAATGCATCGTAACTCCATGGTGAATTAGGATCATCTTTAGCCCTGTTGATAAAGTCTCCAATGATAGGAAGGGCTGTTCGGGCTCCCTGACCGATTCCGTTATAGCCTGGAAAACTTGGAAAGCGTACGCGCCGATCTTCACCACCAACCCAGGCGCCGGTTACAATGTGGGGCATCATGGCTATGAACCAGTTATCAGCCGAATTTTGCGTGGTTCCTGTTTTTCCGGCAACATCCTGACGAACACCGTAGACATTTCTGAGACGAATTCCGGTTCCGATAGCCCAGCGCTCATCTTCCGACAATTTAACTCCGCGAACCACTCCGCGCAGCATATCTATCATCAAATAAGCGGTTTCGGGTGATATGACCTCACGCAGTTCTGTGGGATGAAATTCTGCCAGTACATTTCCCTCCTTGTCTTCAATTCGGGTGATGGCAATTGGATCGATATGAACACCCTGATTGGCAAACGTGGTGTACGAGCTCACCATCTCCAACAAACTTACTTCTGCGGTTCCCAGCGCGATAGAAGGATTGGGCTGCATATCTGAATTAATTCCGAGACTATGCGCCATATTCACAATTTTGCGGGCAGCGGGGTAGAGATCTTCCAGTTTATTAGTATTGGGATTTCCGGCAAGAATTGGGAGCAGGCGAACGGTAACGTTGTTCATACTTCTGGCGAGAGCTTGTCGGAGCGTAACCATATCAGGTCCGCTTGGAACAGATTCATCGCTTGGTTTCCAAACACCACCCATTCTGTCATAAAAACTGATCGGATATTTTGAAAGTTTGGTGTACGGCGGATATCCGTTATCGATTGCCACGGTATAAACAAACGGTTTGAATGTTGATCCGGCCTGTCGCTTCGATTGATATACATTATCAAATTGAATATCGGCGAAATCTGCGCCGCCAATCCAGGTTAAGATGTGTCCGTTCTTGGGATTAACGCCCACTAAGCCGGCTTGTAATCTTGTTTTAACCCTTTTCACAGAATCAATGAAAGCTTCGTTTATCTTAAGAGAATCGAGAACTTCTTTACGGGTTTTGTAGCCGAAGAAACCGTTTTTATAGGCCTTGGTTTCTTCAATAAAAGAGTCGAGAAAGAGGGGATGTTTTTTCCAGAATTTATCCATGTACTCACCGCCCGAAGATGTCCACTCATCCACAAAAATACTTTGCAGCGAATCGAGCTTTGTTTGGAGAGCGGTTTCGGCGTGTTGCTGAAGACGGGAATCGATTGTTGTGTAGATGACGAGACCATCACGGTATAAATCGTATCCGTTTTCCTCGCACCATTCCAGCATTTTAAGTCGAACATATTCACCAAAATAACGGCTCTGTCGACCTGATTTTGACGGCGGATGGTAGTCGATGGTGTTTGGTTGCTGGGCGAGGCTTTCATACTCCTGCTGCGATAAAAATCCACGGCGGAACATGTTTGAGAGCACAATATCACGGCGACCTTTTGAGCGTTCGGGGAATAAACGCGGATTATAAGCATAGACAGCTTTGAGCGAGCCAATCATCATTGATGCTTCGAGCACGTTCAGGTCTTTCGCGTTTTTGCCATAATGAGTGAGCGATGCGGCTTCAATCCCGAATGCGGAATTTGGAAATTCAACCGTGTTGAGATACATCTCAATGATCTCCCTTTTTGTGTAGCTACGCTCAATTTGAACAGCAGTGATCATCTCCCGCAGTTTCCTGACAATCGACCTTTCAAACCCAATTTTGCGATAGAGGTTTCGGGCCAGCTGCATGGTGATGGTAGATGCGCCACGGACATTAAATGTGGTCGCGATATCATACACGGTTGCTAAAATCCCCTCAACATCAACGCCCCAGTGAGTGTAGAAACGGTGATCCTCAGTTGATAAGAGCGCATCAATAGCGTGTTCTGAGATTTGATTGTAAGAAACGTAGGTTCGGTTCTGAACGAAATATTTATCAAGATTGGCGCCATCACGGCTTTTTACAAAAGACGCGATATCCGTCTTCGGATTTTCTAATTCCTGAAGAGAGGGGAGAGCAAGTGTTAGATACCAGAAAAAGAGCACTCCGCCGGCTATGGCGATGACCAGAAATCCGGCTGCGTATTTGAGAAAAGTATTAAATGATCGTCTTTTCTTTTCAGTAGAAACTGAGTCATTTCCAATGTTACCTGATCCGTACACAACAGGTTCATCTTGTTCCTTTGCAGATGTGGATGCTTTTTTTGCCTCTTCTTTATCTGATGATGAATCTTTTTCAGGGACTTGTTTTTTTTCTTCGTGTTCAGAAGATGTGTTATCAACCTTTTCGGGAGATTTTTTTTGCGACGCCTGATCTTCTTCGGTTTGTTTTGAAGCAGATGTGCTTTTTTTCAGATTAAACGACTTTTTATCTTTGTCACCGCCTTTTTTGGGTGCGTTAGAAGCATCGGTTTTGCCGGATTCTTCTTCAGATTTTCTTTTTTTCAGGTTGAACGCTTCTTTATTTCGTTCACGAATCTGTTTACGGTATTCAGGATCGTTGTAATACCGTTCATCAAAATCGCCGTTGTTTTTATTTGAATTATCACTCATGTAATAAAGATATACGTTCTGATCGTAAAAGTTGGGTTGTTTGCTGAGATTGATTCCATACGCGGAGTTGAATCACATCTTCCAAAAATAAGCCAAAAGTCCATCTTCTGAAAAAATCACCTGTATTCAAAAAAACACCGTTGGTATGTGGCTGTAATCTGGGAACGTGATCATGTCCGGTAACCACCGCTGTCAAATTCTGTGTTTCCAGCATAGATTTTCCCCATATATTGAGTCGCTGTTGCTCTGTTTCATCATTGTGACGGGAAAAACTCCTGCACATTGAAGAGAACCAACGCATTAGGCCAATACCATGTTGTGCTGGAAAAATGTATTGATAAATAGAAATAAAGGCATTATTTCGAAGAAACCTGTTCACCCATTTTCGCTTTAGATTCATTGCGGGATCATTGAGGCCGTCGCCGTGGGTAACGAAAATGGTGTGGTTTTTAAAGTCAGCCATAAAAAATTCTTTTTCCAACCTAAGTCCCAGATTAGATAAAAGCTGGCCGGTCCAGTTGTCATGATTTCCGCAAATAAACGGTACAGTTTGTTGATGATCAGCCAAGGCCTGAAGAGAGTTTAGCACGGGCTCAAATTCTCTTGGATAACGCCCCCGGGAATATTCCATCCAATAATCGAACAGGTCGCCGTTTATAATTACAAACCAATTTTGCTCCCGCGCATGATTGAGTAGAGAATCGACCGATTTTTCCAAATTAATGTTCTCTTCTGTTGAAAAAGCCCCGAGATGAACGTCCGACAATACACAGACACCATCAAAAGTGTCGGGAATGGAGAATAAGGTGATATTTTTAGAGATCTGCGGGTTCAATTCAATTCAATTCAATTGGAGATATTTGTACAAAAAGCTTTTGAAACAGATATAAACGACAAAATAATTTAGTCAGATATACGGATGATAATGGTATTGCAAGTGTATTTTATTGCCAATATTCATTAATGGCTTTAAGGAAGATTCGGTTAATCTATTTTTTTCGTGTGATGACAAATCGAATCAAATTGGCAAACATCGATCGGGCTTCGGTATCCTCAAATGTGTTGAGAATTTCCCATGCCTGCGTTGAAAGTGCAAGCATTTTATTATTGGCGTATTCTATTCCGCCATAATTGTGTACAAATTCTGTAATCTCCCGGATCTCTTTTTTGCTTTTTTTCTCTTTTTTAAACTTTTTACGGATGGTTTTAGCCACTTTAGGCGGTGCCTGATTGAAAGCAGCGATCAAAGGAAGTGTGATTTTTTTCTCCTGAATATCATTAGCGGTGGGCTTTCCGATGTCTTCCGAACCGTAATCGAGAAGATCATCCTTAATCTGAAAAGCAAGGCCGATTAATTCACCAATTTCCTGCATTTTTTTGCGGGCAACTTCATCTTCAGTAGCTGAAACAGCGCCGCATTCGCAACAAGCTGAGATCAGGCTCGCGGTTTTGCCCGAGATAATCTCAAAATATTTTTCCTCAGTGGTATTTTGAAGCTTGGATGCTTTTAATTGTCTCAATTCTCCTTCGCTCATTCTCCGTACCGTTTCGGATAGAATTTTGAGCAATCGGAATTCGTCATGATCGAGAGCAACCAGCAATCCTTTGGCAAGCAAATAATCTCCTAAAAGCACACCGGCTTTATTTTTCCAGATTTTGTTGATACTTAGAAATCCCCGTCGCTGTTCGGCTTCATCCACAACATCGTCGTGAATCAGTGTAGCTGTATGAAGCAGCTCCACCATTGTTGCTGCAATATTAGTACGGTTGCTCACCCCGCCACAGGTTTTGGCGCTGAGAAATACAAGCATGGGGCGCATCTCTTTTCCTTTTGTTTTGAGCAAATAGGTAAGTAGATGATTTAATAGAGAGACATCGGTGCGAACGGCCTCTTTAAAAAAAGATCTGAATTCGGAAATTTCAGGCTGAACTGATGCCCTTAGGTTTGGTAAGGAAAGTGCTTGTGTATCAGATAAAAAATCTGATATGTTAGATTCAGTATCAATCATTAAGATAAATCTGTAACTTTGACTCGATTTCGTTGAATTTGGCAAAATTGACTAAGATATCAACCATATTACTAAAACGTACCATTTTTTAACCCCTAAACAACGAATAAAGTGAAAACGATCAGAAAAATTGCAGTGCTTACCAGTGGTGGTGATGCACCGGGAATGAACGCTGCCGTCCGCGCGGTAGTACGAACAGCTCTTTATAATGATGTAGAAGTCGTTGGTGTCCGACGTGGATATCAGGGAATGATAGAGAAAGATTTTGTCGATCTCGAAGGAACTTCTGTTTCCAATATCATCCAGCGTGGCGGAACAATATTGAAATCTGCCCGCTCAGATGAATTCAGAACGAAAGAAGGCCGTGCAAAAGCCGCCGATAACATCAAAGAACTTGGCGTTGAAGCCCTTGTAGTAATTGGTGGTGACGGAACCTTTCAGGGAGCCACACACATTAGTCAGGAACACGAATTAAATGTAGTGGGTATTCCGGGAACTATCGACAACGATTTATATGGAACCGATGAAACCATTGGTTACGATACCGCACTCAACACAGCCATGGAAGCCATTGATAAAATTCGTGATACAGCTGATGCTCACGATCGTTTATTTTTGGTGGAAGTAATGGGGCGTGACGCCGGATTTATTGCTTTGGAAACCGGAATTGCCGGTGGTGCCGAGCTCATCATGCTCCCGGAAACATTAACACAGATGTCTGAAGTGAAAAAACAGCTTAGTGATGTTTTCCAATCACAGCAACGCAGCAGTCTGGTTGTTGTGGCTGAAGGTGAAGAGACGGGCGGAGCGCTTAAGCTCTCTGAAAACCTGAAAGAAGATTTTGGGAAATATGATATGCGTGTCTGCATTCTCGGACATACGCAGCGTGGCGGAGCCCCAACCGCACGCGACCGGGTATTGGCAAGCCGACTTGGAATGGCCGCCGTTGAAACCCTCATCGAAGGTCATACGAACGTAATGATTGGCCTCGTGAACAACGGTATTAAACTTACGCCTATGAAAAACACCTGGGCTCGTAAGAAAAGTATCGATTTCAAAATGCTCGAACTCGCTAAAATATTGAGTTAAATTTATTTAAAAATCTATGATTGAGATTAAAACATCCGACGCGGAAGCGTTTCTGAGCACTGAAGCTCTGGAAAAATCACAGGGTGAAGCTAAAAAGGCACTCGAAATGGTTCGCCAAAAAAGCGGAACCGGAAGTGAATGGCTTGGCTGGCGTGACCTGCTCGCGGAACCAAACGATGCTCTTTTAGAAGAGATCGGTTCTCTTGCGGCTGCCATAAGAAAAGACGCTGATATCCTCATAGTTTGTGGAATTGGCGGTTCTTATCTGGGAGCTCGAGCGGTAATTGAAGCACTTGAGCCCATCAGCCAAAAAAGTCCTGCTGTTATTTATGCTGGTAATAATTTAAGCGGTGCGGCACTTGAGCGGTTAATTCAGAAAATTTCAGCTATCTCTTCCGACAAATCGCATCCGTCTGTTTATCTAAACGTAATTTCTAAATCGGGAACAACCATAGAACCTGCTCTGAGTTTCAGAGTTTTACGCCGATGGATGGAAGATACTTATGGCGCCGATGAGGCAGCCAGACGCATTATATGCACAACAAGTGTTGACGGCGGAGCGCTGAATCAGGTAATTGATGCTTATGGTTATAAAAAATTTATAATTCCGGATGATGTGGGCGGCCGGTTTTCTGTTCTCACGCCGGTTGGACTTCTGCCTATTGCCGTAGCAGGTGTTGATATTCGTGCCCTGTTTTACGGAGCAGTGACTCAGTATGAAGAGTTTGAAAAAAATCCTGAGGTGCTGTTAACTTACGCTGCCATGCGTAAAGCTCTCTACGATTCCGATTACACCCTTGATATAATCGCTACATTTGAGCCGGAATTGTCATCATTTGGCGGCTGGCTTCAGCAATTGTATGGCGAAAGTGAAGGAAAATCTAATAAGGGAATTTATCCCGCTGTTCATACATATTCAACCGATCTGCACAGTTTGGGACAGATGGTTCAGGATGGTGAGCGAAATATGTTTGAGACCTTTATCAGCGTAAAGTCAGGTTTTACAAAGCTCACGATTCCTGAAGATCAGGATAATTACGACGGCCTGAATTATGTTGCCGGAGAAAACTATCATGAAATAAACCAGAAGGCATTAAAAGGCACCCGACAGGCTCACATTGACGGCCATGTCCCGGTAATTGATATCGAGTTGGATCACCTTGATGAAGAGCATATCGGACGATTAATCTATCTCTTCGAACTTACAACCGCCGTATATGTTTATACTCTCGATCTGAATCCATTCAATCAACCCGGAGTGGAAGCCTACAAAAAAGCCATGTATAAACTACTTGGAAAACCCGGAGCATGAGTAATACAGAAACAAGAGATACAAAAGTGTCATATCTGGCCATTGCCGGAAATATTGGAGCAGGTAAATCGACGTTAACCGGTTTGCTTGCAAAACACTACAACTGGCGGGCGTTTTACGAATCGGTAGATGACAATCCCTACCTTGCTGATTTTTATGACGATATGAAGAGATGGAGCTTTAATCTTCAAATCTATTTTTTGTCGGCTCGTTTTCGGCATCAAAAACAACTGCTCACCAGTTCGAAAAGTTTTATACAAGACAGAACGATTTACGAAGATGTGGAAATCTTCGCTAAGAACCTGTATGAGATGAATTTAATGTCGCAACGTGATTATGACAATTACCGCGCGCTGTTTACAGAGATGAGTAGTTATTTGCGTCCGCCCAATTTGTTAATTTACTTACGCGCGGACGTTCCAACACTTGTAAATCAGATTCAAAAGCGGGGGAGAGATTACGAAACCACCATACGAATCGATTATCTGGAGAGATTAAATCAACATTATGAAGATTGGATCGCGTCTTATCCATATGAAAAACTCATAATAGAGACCGATAACCTCGATTTTGTGAACAATGATGAGGATTTGGGGTTTGTTATTGAGAAAGTGGATCAACGAATGTACAGCTTGTTTAACGTAGATTGATATAATTGAATAATATCTTTACTTTTGCAGGCTTGAAATAATCACTTATTTGACATGCTGAAATTTAAAATCAACGAAATACCTGACGGGTATTCAGAAGAAACGGTAGAACTTGAAGCGGAAACGCTGAATATGGAGCCTTATCAACTGAAGTCTGGCAGTGTTACAGTTGAATTCGATAAACAAAATCACTTAATTCGGGCCACATTACATGTGAACGCGGTCATCCCGTTACAATGCGATCGCTCGCTGGAAGAATTTGATTTTGAGGCAAACGCCCGGTACGAGGTTTTGTTCGACGAATACTGTGAAGATCTCAAGGTGGAGGAAGATATTACGCGCAAACCGCTCGATATCCCCGCCAATAAGATTGACCTGGCAACTGAAGTTAGGGATTCTCTTCTTTTAGAGATTCCGATAAAAAAACTTCATCCGCGTTATCTTAATGAAGATGGAACAGCAACCGATTTTGAGTTTGAGTATGCCGAAACAGCCGAAGAAGAAGGCGATGAAGATGACATCGACCCTCGCTGGGCTGAATTGAAAAAGCTAAAAAATCAATAAATACAACATTTAAATACCTTTAGAATAAACGAATGGCACATCCAAAGAGTAGAAGATCGAAACAGCGCAGAAGAAAGCACAGATCACATATGGCTTTAAAAAGCGGAGTTTCTAATCTTGTTGAATGCCCAAACTGTGGTGAGCATCACCAAAGACATCGTGCGTGCAAAGCATGCGGTCATTACAGAGGGCGACAAGTTTTAAACGTCTAACTTAATTTTTAAATCATGAGAATTGCCGTAGATGCTGCCGGAGGTGACTTTTTTCCAAAAAATCCTGTTCAGGGTGCACTTGATGCACTAAAAGAGCGGGAAGATCTGGAGATATTACTCATCGGTCCGTCAGAAACGATTCAGAATGAACTGGATCAACTATCTTCCTATCCCAAAGATCGCATTCAGGTTGTTGACGCTCCTGATGTTATCGGTATGGAAGAATCACCTTCAAAAGCAGTAAAAACAAAACCCAATTCATCCATTGTAATTGGTAATACACTGCAAAAAAAAGGTGAGTGCGACGCTATTGTAAGTGCCGGAAATACGGGCGCTTTATTGGCTGCATCAACGGTTATTCTTGGACGCCTCAATGGTGTCTTGCGACCTGCTTTAACCTCTGTTTTTCCCACCGTAAAAGGATTTCGCCTACTGGTTGACGCTGGTGCGAATCTGGAAGTCAAACCTGAAATTTTATATCAGTTTGGCGTTATGGGAAAAATTTACGCGGAGAATATCCTTCAGCTCGAAAATCCACGTGTGGGACTTCTCAACGTTGGTGAAGAAGAGAAGAAAGGAACCGAAGTGGTTCAGGGAGCATTTCAGCTGTTGAAAGAGCTCGATAATTTTGTCGGCAATATTGAAGGAAGAGATATTCTTCCATGTAATGCCGACGTTTTTGTGTGTGACGGATTTGTTGGCAACATAGCGCTCAAGTTTGGCGAATCGATCGCCGACAGTCTTCAGGAGATGATTAAATCAACATTGTATCAATCTGATCTTGAGGATGAGCAAAAGCTAATGGTTGCCGGAATTATTCGTCAGGCACTCTCACCATTCGATTATCAGCTTGTAGGCGGAGTTCCATTGCTTGGAGTAAATGGAATTAGTTTTGTAGGCCACGGAAGCAGCAGTTCGCTGGCAATTAAAAATATGATTTTAGCTTCAGTGCGCTGTGTGGAAACCAGCATAAACGTTAAAATTGTTTCACATCTCAACTAATAGTATAGCATGTCGGAAAAAATACGTGCCATAGTAACGGCTGTTGGCCGCTATCTGCCTGATTATGTTCTTACCAATAAAGAATTGGAAGGCATGGTGGAGACCAACGACGAGTGGATTAGATCACGAACCGGAATTGCCGAACGTAGAATTTTAAAGGATCCTGATAAAGCCACATCATATATGGCAACCCAGGCGGGGAAAGAAATTCTTGAGCAGAGCGGAACAGATCCTTCTGAAATTGACGCCATTGTTTTGGCTACGGTTACACCCGATTATTTTTTCCCGTCATCAGCTGCCTTGGTTCAGAATAATCTGGGCTGTAAAAACGCCTATGGTTTTGATGTATCGGCGGCTTGTTCAGGATTTTTGTTTGCACTCTCAACCGGAGCGCAGATGATTGAAAGTGGACGTATGAAAAAAGTATTAGTGATCGGAGCCGATAAAATGAGCTCTATCACTGACTTCACCGATCGCAATACCTGTATATTATTTGGTGATGCCGCTGCCGGAGTTCTTCTTGAAGGAACTACAGAGGAATTAGGCGTGATGGATTTCATTCACCGAACTGATGGAAGCGGGGCAGAAGCTCTGCGTATGTCAGCCGGAGGTTCACTGAATCCGCCCACGCACGAAACAATTGATAATCGAATGCACTATCTGTATCAGGATGGCCGCACGGTATTTAAGAAGGCGACTTCAGGAATGGCAGATATCTCAGTTGAGATTATGGAGAAAAACAATCTCACACCTGATGATGTTTCCTGGCTTGTCCCTCATCAGGCAAACCTGCGCATTATTCAGGCCACCGCAAAACGGACTGGCGTGGATATGGATAAAGTGATGGTGAATATTGAAAAATATGGAAATACAACTGCCGCTACTATTCCGCTTTGCCTGTACGATTGGAAAGACAAATTAGAAAAAGGAGATAATCTCATCTTAGTCGCTTTTGGCGGTGGCTACACCTGGGGTTCTCTTTACATGAAATGGGGAATGTAGTAATAATGAAGAAAGCATATCTGTTTCCGGGACAAGGATCACAATTTGTGGGAATGGCTAAAGAATTATCTGAAAGTCATCCTGAAGCAAAAAAACGTTTCGAAGAAGCAAATGATATTTTAGGATTGGATCTGGCTTCAATTATGTTTGAAGGACCGGAATCTAAACTCAAACAAACAGAATTTACGCAACCGGCTATTTTCGTTCATTCAGTTGTACGATATCAAACACTGGATATCGACAAACCTGATATGGTGGCAGGACACAGCCTCGGTGAATTTTCAGCATTGGTTGCAAACGGCGCAATCTCATTTGAAGACGGACTGAAATTAGTGCGTAAGCGCGGACAGCTTATGCAGGAAGCCGGAATTAAAAATCCCGGAGCCATGGCTGCTGTAATCGGCATGGACGATGACAAAGTTGCCGAGATTTGCGAAGACGCTTCTGAGAAAACCGCTTTAGTTGTGATTCCAGCTAATTTTAACTGTCCGGGACAAGTAGTTATTTCCGGTAATGATGAAGCAGTTGATGAAGCCATTGAGCTTATGAAAAAAGCGGGCTGCAGAATGGCAAAAAAACTCCCTGTAAGTGGTGCGTTTCACTCTCCGCTTATGCGACCGGCTCTTAACGGACTTGAATCTCAACTGGAATCGACCTCTTTCAAGAATCCTGAGTTTCCGGTTTATGCCAACGTGGATGGAAAACCAACCACAGATGCAGAAACCATCAAAGAAAATCTGCGTAAGCAATTGCTGAACGCGGTTCAATGGACCAAAACGCTGGAAAATATGCACGCAGACGGTGCCGGAGAATTTGTTGAAATAGGTCCGGGTAAAGTGTTGCAGGGCTTAGTTAAACGAACGCTTAAGAAAGTAGAAATTAACGGATATCAATAAGATTCATGTTTGAATTAACAGATAAAAAAGTACTTGTCACTGGCGGATCAAGAGGAATTGGAAAGTCAATCGCCCTCGCATTAGGTAAAGCCGGTGCTGATGTGGCTATCACCTACGCGCGATCAAAAGATGCTGCTGATGAAGTTGTAAAACTCATTAAAGAAGGCGGAAGAAACGCCATCGCCATTCAAGCTGATGCCGTAGATACAAAACGGGCTGAAGAAGTGGTTAAAGAGGTTGTCGAAACCTTTGGCGGACTTGATGTTCTGGTGAATAACGCCGGAATTACAAAAGATACTCTCATCATGCGTATGAGTGAAGAACAGTGGGATGACGTAATTACGACAAACTTGAAGAGTGTATTTAACTATTCTAAGGCAGTTGTTCGTCCCATGATGAGAAGCCGAAAGGGCTCCATCGTGAATATAAGCTCTGTAATTGGTTTAACTGGAAATGCAGGCCAAACTAATTATGCAGCATCAAAAGCAGGAATCATAGGATTTAGTAAATCACTCGCCAAAGAGATCGCCAGCCGGAATATTCGCGTAAATGTTGTAGCACCCGGTTACATTCTCACAGATATGACCGGAGAGTTAGATGAAAACGTATTAAAATCGATCGAAGATGTGACTCCACTCGGTAGAGGCGGAGAACCTGAAGAGATTGCAGCTGTAGTTCAGTTTCTTGCCTCAGACGCAAGTAGCTATATAACAGGAGAAACCATCCGCGTTGACGGCGGAATGGCGATGTAAAGGATTTTTTTTGCAAGTAAATTTCTATCTTAGTCAATTAATTAACAATCACTGAACCTAAAATTAAAGGTAACTAATCATGTCACAAGACGTTGAAGCAAAAGTAAAAGAAATCATTGTTGATAAACTCGGAGTGGATGAATCAGAAGTAGTAGCTGATGCCAACTTCACCAACGACCTTGGTGCTGATTCACTCGATACTGTTGAGTTGATCATGGACTTCGAAAAAGAATTTGATATTCAGATTCCCGACGAAGACGCCGAAAACATTGCCACTGTTGGTGATGCTGTAAAGTATGTTTCAGAAAAAGCATCTTAAGTTAAGTACTCCTAAATTTTATTACCCATGTCGAGCCGAAGAGTAGTTATTACTGGCCTTGGAGCCATTACACCCGTAGGAAATACAGCCCCGGAATTCTGGAACGGATTGGTTTCAGGTAAATCCGGAGTCCGTCCTATCGAATATTTTGATGCATCCGAGTTTCAAACAAAATTCGCTGCTCAGCTTGAGGACTATGACCCAAGCAATTTCTTTGATCGAAAGACGGCACGTAAACTGGAGAAATTCAGTCAGTACGGAATCATCGCTTCTGATGAAGCTATAGCTGATTCCGGAATTTCTCTCGATGATATTGATAAAGATCGCGTTGCGGTTCTTATCGGTTCAGGAATCGGAGGCATGGAGATTTTTTATCAGCAATCGTTAGCTTATAAAGAAAGGGGCCCAAGAGGAATAACCCCTTTCTTTATACCTATGCTTATTCCTGATATCGCAGCCGGACACGTTTCCATGAAGCATGGATTCAGAGGTCCAAATTTTTGTACCGTTTCTGCCTGCGCTACCGGGTCACATAATATAGGACTCGCTTACGATTTTATTAAAAATGGTCAGGCTGATTTTGCCGTTTGCGGTGGAACTGAATCTCCCGTCACCAAAATGGGAGTGGGTGGTTTTAACGCAATGAAGGCAATGTCAACCAATAATGACAATCCTGAATCAGCTTCTCGCCCTTTTGACAAAAACCGCGATGGTTTTGTTCTCGGCGAAGGCTCAGGAATAATGTTTCTGGAAAGCTACGAAAGCGCTGTAAATCGTGGCGCTCGCATTTATGCTGAAATTGGCGGATATGGTTTTTCTGCCGACGCCTATCACATAACCGCACCCGATCCTGATGGAGGAGGTGTCATGCTTGCCCTCAACAACGCTCTCGACGCTTCTGGAATTAAGCCCGAAGATGTTGATCACATCAATATGCACGGGACATCAACACCGCTTGGAGATATTGCAGAGACAAATTCCATTAAGAAAGTATTTGGTGATCACGCTTACAATATAAACCTGAACTCAACGAAATCTATGACCGGACACACGTTGGGAGCAGCTGGTGCTATTGAGTCGATTGCCAGTATTTTGGCTATTTATCACGGAATTATTCCACCAACAATTAACTATGAAGAACCAGATCCTGAGTGCGATCTGAACTACACAGTTAATGAAAAAGTGGTTCGTGATGTCAAATTTGCTATCAATAACGCTTTTGGATTTGGCGGGCACAACACATCACTTGTTTTCAAAAAACATGATGCCTAATTAGATGTTCGATCGGTTCAGAGCGCTTTTTAAAACTTCTGAAGAAGGAGTTAACTCTGAGCGTTCTCCAGTTTCCTTACCGGAGAAATCTGAGCGTATACTAAGCATTGAAAACCTGCTTGGTGTCACTGTTGTTAATCCATCTTATTTCTACAAAGCTCTTCGCCATCGTTCTCGTTTAGTGGATGAGGATATGATTGCCAGCGATTCTTACGAGCAACTTGAATTTCTGGGCGATGCTGTCCTGGATCTGATTATATCAGAGATGCTTTTTGAATTATATCCCAATGAAAATGAAGGATTTATGACAAAAGCACGATCCCGCCTTGTAAAAGGAACAACGCTCGCTAAAATCAGCAAAAAATTAAAGCTGAACGAGTATCTCGAAATTGGTGACCGCGCAAAACAGCAGGGAATAGATTCCTCAAAAAGCGTCCTTGCAGATGTTTTTGAAGCTTTGGTCGGAGCCATCTATAAAGATACCGGCTATGAGGCCGCCCGGACATTTGTCAATCAGGTGTATGCCACAAAAATTGACATTAAAGAGATTGCCCACAAGCTGGATAATTATAAAAGTGCTCTTTTGGAATTCACTCAGGGCAAAAAGCTCGGAACTCCATTATACAGAGTAATTGATGAGTCCGGTCCTCCTCACGAACGTATTTTTACCGTTGAGGTACTCGTTGAGCAAGATGTTATGGGAATTGGTTCAGGTACAAACAAGAAGAGGGCCGAACAAAAAGCCGCATTTGAAGCATTGAATTCCTATAATGCACTCGATTAATAAACTATGTACGCCTAAATAATTTTACCGATGGATATTAAAATCACGCAGAGAGATCAATCAAAACGTTCATCAGTTGATTTTGACAATCTTGCCTTTGGCAACCAGTTTTCCGACCACATGTTGGTATGTAAATTTACCGGTGGAGAGTGGGAAAGCCCCGCAATAATTCCATATGGAAAAATTCAGTACGATCCAGCCATGTCTGTCCTGCATTATGGTCAGGGCGTATTTGAAGGTATGAAAGCCTTTTCGTACAAAGACGGGAAAGTGAATATTTTCCGACCTGAATCTCATTATGAGCGATTTGTTGAATCATGTGAGCGTGTTCAAATTCCAGCTATTCCCAAAGAAGTATTTTTGGACGGATTAGACAAACTTGTTGACTTAGATCGCGACTGGGTTCCCGCTGATAAATTCAAATCTCTCTACATTCGTCCGTTTGCCTTTGCGACGGATGAATTCCTTGGATTAAAATCATCTGATACATTTTCCTTCATCATTATTACCGGACCTGTTGGCAATTATTACAAAGAGGGAATCAAACCGGTAAAACTGACAACCATGCCAGACTATGTCAGAGCTGTAAAAGGTGGTGTTGGAGCTGCTAAAGTACCGGGAAACTATGCTGCCAGTCTGTACCCAACCACCAAAGCTAAAGAACAGGGTTATACTCAGGTTCTGTGGCTCGACGCCGTTGAGCGTAAATATGTGGAAGAAGTAGGTACTTCAAACATATTCTTTGTTTTTGAAAACGAGATTGTGACTCCACCACTCGGTGGAAGTATTTTGCCGGGAATTACCCGACGCAGCATGATTCAACTGGCACGTGACAAAGGCCACACGGTTAATGAGCGTAAAATTACCATCAACGAAGTATTTGAAGCATCGAAGGATGGATCGTTGAAAGAAATTTTCGCTACTGGAACAGCTGCTGTGCTTTCACCTGTAGGCTCTATTCATCATCAGGGTGAAGAAATTGTGGTGGACAGAGATAAGATGGGACCGATCTCAGAAGACCTTTACACAACATTAACCGGCATTCATCACGGCGAAAATGACGATGAGCATGACTGGTGTCATGTGATTTAATGGATTTGGCGGACAGATAGTACTAAGGTTAAGCACATAAGAATTCGATTTCGGGGTGTTCAAGACCTTTTTACAACAAAACTTTAAGTGCTACTCTTCAGCTCTTTTTTCATTGAAATAGCTTTTCAGTTTGAATTTGAGTATTCGGGGATCTCATTATTTCTGATGTTTTGCCGGAGAAAAATGGTTCAATTATTTTCACCTGAGTATTCAGAATCAGAAATTCAGGATGGTAGAAAAACAAGAAAATCACATGGGTGTAGAATGAAGAAGGTATTGTGTTATTTCATCTTACTCCTTTTTCCCGCTTTACTTTCAGCGCAAATCAACGAAAGCGATACTCTTGGTTTGAAAGCAAATCTGTCTTTAACAGGGTTTTGGCAAGCCGGAAATGTGGAGACTTTGATTTTTCGGGCAAATTCTGATGTAAGTTTTAAGCCATTGGAGAACTGGGTGTTCAAAACTCAAAATTCCTATGTTTATCAGGAGTTTGGGAAGCAAAAGGCAGATGAAGATATTCTGAGCCTTAACTTTTTGTATTTGCATCCTGAGCGAAAAGTTTACCCGCTGCTTTTAGGTTTTGTAAGTACCAACTACAGAAGAGAGATCGACTTACGTTATCTGTTGGGTTTAGGGGCCAGTTTTCAGATTGTGGAGGGTGAGAAGAACTGGCTTAAATGTTCGATTTCGAGTGAGTATGAACAGACAAACTTTGCAAAAGCGAACTTTAACCGATCCGGTTATGATGGAAATTTTTCTATCGATACTTTTCGCGCAACCGTATGGATAAGCGGGAATTATCATTTACTCAATGATAGAGTAATACTAAGTCATCAAAGTTATTATCAGCCATCTCTTGAACGAAGCAATAACTATCGTTGGCAAGCAAATGTTAGTTTAGAACTACCCATTTGGGAATTTCTAAACTTTAAAGTCAACTACCAGCAAACTTTTGAAAGTGTAGTGATAAAAAACCAAAAACAGGAAGACAGGTTTTTGACTTTTGGAGTTACCTTAAAAAGCTATTAACGGGATTTATTCACTCAATCACTATTGAGCGAAAAGTTCATCAAAGCGCAAAAATTAATCATTTATTTTCGCTTTAAGACTTTCAACTCTCTTCTTATGGTAATCGCTGCCACTTAATTCAAAAGCTTTGGTTACAAATTTTACAGCTTTGGTTAAGTCACCTATTGCCTCATAATAATCGGCCATTGAATTAAATGCACTTGCACTCTCAGGATAATATTCCATGGCAAGTTCAAAGTACATTTTCGCCTTTTCAAGCTGTTGCATATCCATATTCATAAAACCCGACATGCTTAAAAGTTCTTCCGGATATGGAGCTTCCGAATATCCAAAATGTTCTTTCAGCTTCTTCTCTCTGTATTTTATAATACTCAATAGTTCTTCTTTTGGAGTATCAAATGAGTTTATCTTATAGGTATTTTCCATTTGATACCACTCAAAAAGTGAAATCAATCCATCCATGATTGATGGGAAAGGAATGGTGCCATGTAAGTCATCGGGATAAAACTTCCATTCAAACGTCAGTCCGCTGTTTGCATTTTTTCTCAGATGGTTTGCAAAACTAATATTTGAACGGGGGAAAAGTGTAAATCCGGTGGTGTCCTGCATCACATTGTCGATCGTGATCTGTGAATTTTGCATGTGCAGCTGACCACCTAAGGACATAAATAATGATTTTTGTTCATATTTCTGAGTAGCCGATAATTCCTTAGCTTCTTTTAAAAGCTTTTGACCGTCCCAGTCCAGGCTTGGGTCTATGGCTAAATAATTAGTAAATAATTCAGGGGAGTGAATAAGAGTGTAAAGGGTAAACAAACCACCATAAGAATGACCAATTAATGTCCTGAAACCGGTAACGTGATAGTTTTTTTCAATGTAGGGGATGAGTTCCGTTTCAATAAACTGACTGAAATTGTCGGCCTCGCCATTTTCGCCATCAAAGGGCATTCCATACATCTCCGTGACTTTTGAGGTGGTCAAATCTCGCATGCGGTGCTTATTATTAGAGATTCCGACTAAAACCATTTCAGGAGTAAACCCACCGCTATAATAACTTTGTACATCGTTCACGGTAGGGAGAAATTGTTCGCCGTCTAAAATGAAAACCACAGGGTATTTTTGATTTTCATCAGGATTAAAGCTTTCCGGGAGTTGAATATAAATTTCTCTGTATTCATTGAGTGTTTCAGAATACAGACTATCCGGTGTTCCAACATGTTGCAGGAACTGTTGATTTTGAGTTGTCTGAGCTTTTGCAAATTGTGAACAACAGATAATGAGGCTTATTGTCATAACAACTTTACATCTTCCAGCTATATCCGAGATACTGCCCATACCAGTTTTAACTTCCATCAGTTTCGTTCTTTTCATTATTGAGATTAATAAAAGGGTTTGGTGTAGATATCACTTATTCGCAACAGTTGAGTTATCATTTATAAGCAATCTTTAAAACTCAATTCTAAATAATCTTAGTTTTTAACTCGTGTAGATGTGTTTGCTTAACGATAAATAAAACAAAAAGTTTAGCAGAAGTATAATCGCAGGATTTATAGTCCTGCAAACAAGAATAGGATTGTAAAATGTTGCGCCGCGTGGATTAATTAACGGTGTATAAATAATTATCATTGCTACCAAAAAAGACCACTTCGTCGGAGACAGCCGGACTGGATAAAACGGAACCTTCGGATTTTAATTTCCATTTTTCATGTCCGGTTTTAGCATTCAGGGCGTACAAATAATTATCATCGCTGCCAAAGAAGACTATTCCATCTGAGATAGAAGGGCTTGATAAAACGGGACCTCTGGTTTTGAATTTCCATTTTTCTTCTCCGTTTTTTATATCCAGTGCGTATAAATAATTATCCTGGCTTCCGAAGTAGACCATTCCATCAGAGACAGCAGGACTTGAAAAGATGGCATCCTGAGTTTGAAATTTCCATTTCTCTTGTCCGCTTTTTGCATTAATGGCGTGCAAATACTTGTCATAGCTTCCAAAAAAGACTGTCTCATCAGATACTGCTGGACTTGAGCGTATAAAATCATCGGTTTTAAATTTCCATTTCTCTTGTCCGGTTTTAGCATCCACTGCATATAAATACTTATCATCGCTGCCAAAGTATACTATTCCATCTGAGATTGCAGGACTTGTAAATACGAACCATTCTGTTTTGAATCTCCATATTTCCTGACCATTGTTAGCATCCAAGGCGTACAAATATTTATCCTGACTTCCGAAGTAAACAATACCATCAGAGACAGCCGGACATGAGGATACATTATCATCGGTTTTGAATTTCCATTTTTCCTGACCGGTCTTTGCGTCCACGGCATATAAATAATTATCGTCGCTACCAATGAAGACCATTCCATCTGAGACAGCAGGGCTTGAGAATACGTTATCATCGGTTTTGAAATTCCATATTTCCTGACCTGTCTTTGTATCCACAGCGTGTAAATAATTATCCTGGCTGCCAAAGTAGACTATTCCATCTGAGAAAGACGGACTTGATTCAACGGGACCTTCGGTCTTAAATTTCCATAGTATTTCTGTTAACTGTTGGGGGGCATTTCCACTGTAATAGCCCGTGTGTTCATTATTCCCTCGAAATGTCACCCAATCGTTTTGACTTGAAAATTTAGTACACTCAGTGAGCATTATCACAGCTAACAGAAGGGGGAATAATTTTAAAGCTCTCATATTTATCTTTCTTTTTTGCAGTTTAACGGTCCGATATATGCTATATGTTGTTTTAAAAATAGCTTTATTGTCTGCCTATCGTGACGTCAATAATCTGCTACTGTCGAAGTATTATTAGTGTATAATTTCTATCTGAAAAGTAGTTGATACTTGATAATAATTAACTGGGTGAAAACGAAGTTATGTCAACGTATAAACATCTTCTTTCCATTAATTTTATCAAAAGACTACGTTGAAAACGTACCCTGTTAGTTAGAGGATGTTCCGGACTACCTGACGTTCCTCAGCTAAATAAAAGTTGTTCTAAATGGATCGACACATTCAAAACATGCCATAGTGCTAATATGATGAGGATAAAATCTATCCCTGGCTTTAATCCCGATCCCATAACTGCTTTTTTCAATGTCTTTTTGCATTGATTTCCAATCCA
>Ga0306910_1000148_pt1 | contig 42781 bp, 38 predicted proteins | sample AntRauMFilla2698_FD_190438 | JGI IMG/M metagenome (GOLD analysis project Ga0306910, IMG submission 190438) | Saline lake microbial communities from Rauer Islands, Antarctica - Metagenome Filla 2 #698 (v2) (version 2) | ecosystem: Environmental > Aquatic > Non-marine Saline and Alkaline > Saline ... | reverse complement strand
GGAATCCGGCGCTTTTTGCACAGTTGTGTCGCTTTCTCCCGAAGCATGGAATTGGCCGAAACTCCGCCGGCGAGAACCACTGATGTGGGACGAAATTCTTTTATCGCAAGGTCTAATTTCTTGATGAGCGCCTTGGTAATCGCCTCACTCACACTCGCGCAAAGATCATCTCTGTTCTCTTCAACATAATTGGGATTTATCTCTTTTTGATCTCTGAGATGATACAGAACCGCCGTCTTTAGTCCCGAAAAACTGAATTCATAGGTGCCGGGAAGATGGGACACCGGAAATTGAACAAACTTTGGATTTCCCTGTTGTGCCTGCTTGTCCATTTTGGGTCCGGCGGGATAATCAAGCCCCAGCATATTTCCGATTTTATCAAAGGCTTCTCCTGATGCGTCATCCCGGGTTTGACCCAGAAGTTCGTGATCAAAATAATCACGCACCAGCATAATCTGCGTATGTCCGCCTGAAACGGTGAGCGACAGCACGGGGAACTGGGGTTGATTATCGATCCAGTTGGCGTAGATGTGGGCGTCCATGTGATTCACGCCCACCAGCTTTTTGTTGTGTGACAGCGCCAGTCCTTTTGCGAAACTGAATCCCACCAACAGCGAGCCCAATAGTCCCGGACCCTGCGTAACCGCAACGGTATCCACATCCTCAATGGAACAGCCCGCTTCCGTAAGCGACTGCTCAACCGTCTGCCAAATGCTCTGTTGATGGGCCCGGGAAGCCAATTCAGGCACCACGCCGCCAAACTGTTCGTGAACCGATTGTGAGGCGATGATATTGCTTAATAATCCTTTCTCAGATGAATAGACAGCGGCTGCGGTTTCATCACAAGATGATTCAATTCCTAAAACGATCATGAATGGTATTTTGTAAACGGACAGGTTCCGGAATATTCACCGGGAACAGGCGAAATATTTTGAATAAATTTAAACGTCTGTCAAAAAGTTACACCGTCCGATTGAATTTTTAATTCAAAAAAAAAGCCCCGGGACAAGATGCCACGGGGCTGTAAGATAAAAAACTATCTCTTCTCAGTTAGTCAGATCAGATCATGGTTGCAATAACAAGCGCAACTACCGACATAAGCTTGAGAAGAATGTTCAGTGAAGGACCTGAAGTATCTTTGAACGGATCTCCAACGGTATCTCCAACCACACCTGCTTTGTGTGCTTCAGAACCTTTTCCGTATTTAACGCCGTCGATTTCAACGCCTTCTTCAATCATTTTCTTGGCATTATCCCATGCACCACCGGCGTTTGACTGAAACAGAGCCATAAGAACACCAGCGGAGGTAACACCTGCAAGCAATCCACCCAGCATCTCTGCACCGAGGGTTGGATTATCGCTGATGAATCCGGGAATAAAACCAAATGCTACAGGAACGATAACCGCCAGAAGTCCGGGAGCTACCATTTCACGAATAGAAGCGGTTGTTGAAATCTCAACACACTTCTCATATTCAGCTTTTCCGTCGGCTGCTTCAAAAGTAGTACGATCTTCTTCAGACCAATCAACCAGTTTTTTGCCTTCGTTTCGGTTCATGGCATCGAGTCCTGCTTTGAGTTCAGGAATGTCGCGGAACTGACGACGAACTTCCTCAATCATGCTCATTGCGGCACGTCCCACAGCGTTCATAGAGAGAGCTGAGAACAGGAACGGAAGCATGGCACCGATGAAGAGTGAAGCCATCACAGAAGGAGCAGTAATGTCAATACCCATGAGCTGAGTATCGTGAGTCGCGTTGTATGCGGTAATAAAGGCAGCAAAGAGAGCCAATGCGGTTAAGGCAGCAGATCCGATAGCGAATCCTTTACCGATAGCGGCAGTGGTGTTACCAACTGCATCGAGTTTATCGGTACGCTCACGAACTTCACTTGGAAGCTCAGACATCTCGGCGATACCACCGGCGTTGTCAGAAATAGGACCGTAAGCATCAACAGCAAGCTGGATACCAGTGTTAGAAAGCATTCCAACAGCGGCAATAGCGATACCGTATAATCCGGCAAATTCATACGCGCCAATAATGGCAATAGCGATGATAATAATTGGAATAGCAGTTGAAATCATACCAACTCCTAATCCTGCAATAATGTTTGTTGCAGCACCTGTTACAGACTGACGAACAATTGAAAGCACAGGTCCGGTTCCGGTTCCTGTATAGTGCTCAGTTACCAGACCAATTGAAAGTCCGGCACCAAGTCCAAATAGTGTGGCAAAAAATACACCAGTTGATGTAACCGTAGTACCGTCAAATGTCCATTCAGATGGAAGCATTCCGGTAATTATGAAGTAAGATGCAACAAGCATAACACCGGCAGAAAGAAACTCGCCCATATTAAGAGCTTTCTGAGGATCGCCGCCTTCTTTCACGCGAACGAAGAACGTTCCTAAAATTGAGGTAAGAATACCAACACCAGCTAATACAAGAGGAAGCATAACAGCTGAGAGGCCTTCAAAAGAATCAGCCCATGGACTGCCATCAATGTTTGCGCCTGCAATAAATGCGGCACCTAATACCATAGTACCAATAATTGAACCAACGTAAGATTCGAAAAGGTCAGCACCCATTCCGGCAACATCACCTACGTTGTCACCAACGTTATCAGCAATAGTAGCGGGGTTAAGAGGGTGATCTTCAGGTATTCCGGCTTCAACTTTACCAACAAGGTCGGCACCAACATCAGCGGCTTTGGTATAAATACCACCACCAACACGGGCAAACAAGGCAATTGAAGAAGCTCCAAAAGAGAATCCTGTAACAATAGCCAGAACTTTGTTTACGGCATTGGCATCAGCCAGGCCAAAAATTTCGCTGAACAATAAGAAAAGAAGACTCAAACCAAGTACTCCAAGTCCAACCACGCCCAGTCCCATAACGGAACCACCGGCAAAAGCTACTTCCAAACCTTTTCCAAGGTTGGTACGGGCAGCCTGAGTAGTACGAACGTTTGCTTTGGTTGCGACTTTCATTCCGATAAATCCTGCCAAACCGGAACAAATTGCACCCATTACAAATGAGATAGAGACCATCCAGCTTGATGTTACAGGATCAGCGCTGAGTGCAAGAATTACCGCTACTACCACGACAAATATTGAGAGAACTTTGTATTCTGCTCTCAAAAATGCCATCGCGCCACGTGCAATGTGGTCGGCAATTTTCGCCATTTTTTCTGTACCTGCATCCTGTTTTGATACCCAGGAAGATTTCCAGAACGTGTACAGAAGGCCCAAAGCACCTGCAACCGGAATTAAATATTTGAGTATTTGTACCATTATTGGTTTTGTTTTGTTAAGGTTTTAACTGAATAAATTAATTGAATTTGTTCATCGCAGATTGAATGCCATTTGTCAGGAACTCCTCCACGGCAAGAACCGAGGCAGTTATCATATCCTCCACTATTGGCTTTTCTGCTTTATTGAAGCGAGATAATACATAATCGGCTTGTCTTCCGCTCCTGAAAGAATCTCCAACTCCAAATTTTAAACGCGGAAACTGATCGGACCCGGTTTTCAAGATAATGTCTTTTAAACCGTTATGACCACCCGCACTTCCTCCCGGACGAAGTCTAATTTTGCCTACCGGAAGATTAATATCATCGGTACAGACAATCACATCATCCAAAGGCACATCAAAATAGTGCATCGCGTGCTGAATTGCATCTCCGCTTAAATTCATATAGGTAGTTGGAAGCACGAGAATGACAGAAGTGCCTTTAATCACTGCTTTTCCGATATAATACGACCCTTTACCTGCTTTAAACGAGACATTATGCTGTTGTGCCAGGGTATCAATAATACGAAACCCGATATTGTGTCGGGTTTCGTCGTATTTACTTCCCGGATTTCCTAAACCGGCAATAATTGGCATATCAACAACGCAAGGTGTATTTAAGCTTCTTCACCTTCTGCATCTTCAGCGCCTTCTCCTTCAGCACCTTCTGCAGATTCCTCATCAGCATCCTCGTCTTCGTCTTCCTCAGGTGTAAGACCAACAATTCCACTACGTGGAGGCTTGATAATAACTACTGTTCGGTCGAGGCCGATAAGAGGCTCAATTCCTTCGAGATTAAGGTCACTTATGTGCAGGTTAGCACCAATTTTCAGCTTGGTGATATCGCACGAAAAGTGAGCGGGAATCAGTGAAGGAAGGGCTTTAACTTTGATTTTATGAAGCGGCTGGAAAATACGTCCACCGTTCTGAACTCCAATAGCAGTTCCTTCGAGACGAATAGGAATACGTGTGATTACTTTTACATCCTCTTCAACAGCGTATAGGTCGAGATGCAGAACACGGTCGTTCACCGGATGAAACTCTACTTTTTTGAAAAGTGTGAGATACTTTTTTCCGTCAACATTAATTTCGATAAACTGAATATCACTAACGGATAAGATCTTATCTACATCAATTTCATCTACCTGGATGTGGAGATTTTCACCTTCCACGCCCGGCCCGTAAACGACAGCGGGAACAACCTTCTCATTTCGAAGATCTTTGGCATTTTTACTGCCGGTATCCCGCAATTGGGCTTCTAATTGTACTACTTCTGGCTTTTGCATTGTTCTGGTTTCTTTATTCGGTCAGTTAAAAATCAATCGTCAAATAGCGAGCTGATTGTGTCTTCGGTGTGTATGCGCTGTATAGCTTCGGCAAAAATACCGGCTACGCTCAACACCTTAATTTTGTTTGATGGCTTCTGAAGCGGCACCGTATCGGTTACCAACAGCGTGTCGATTGGAGAATCCTCCATTCGCTGATACGCCGGACCCGACAAAATCGGATGCGTACAGGCTGCGGTTACGCTCAGTGCTCCGCGTGATTTCAACGCAGCGGCCGCATTGGTAATCGTGCCCGCCGTGTCGATCAAATCGTCCACCATTAATATGTTTTTCCCCTCAATCTCACCGATGATATTCATTACCTCAGCAACATTTTGCTTGGGGCGGCGCTTGTCAATAAAAGCAAGTCCCGCACCAAGCTTTTTCGAATACGCCCGGGCCATCTTCAGACTGCCTACATCAGGGGCCACAACCACTAAATTATCAATTGTATGTTCGGTAAAATAGTCGATAAATACACGACTTGCATACAAGTGATCTAAAGGAACGTCAAAAAATCCCTGAATCTGCGGGGCGTGCAGGTCCATTGTTAACACCCGGTCTGCACCAGCCTCGGTTAATATATTGGCCATCAACTTGGAGGCGATAGAAACGCGAGGTTGATCTTTGCGGTCCTGTCGGGCATAGCCAAAATAGGGAATAACGGCTGTAACACGGTCTGCTGATGCTCTTTTTGCTGCATCGATGAGCAACAACAGCTCCATAATATTCTCAGAAGGAGGGGGAGTAGATTGGATCAGGAAGATATCTTTCCCCCGTATGCTCTCTTGAAACTTAACATACAGCTCTCCATCCGAAAAATTCTTAATCGTAAGTCCGCCCAGTTCAGTACCGTGCTGATCGGCTATAGCACGAGCTAACGCCACGTTGCTACGGCCAGAAAATATAGCTAAGGGATTTTCCAATGATATCTTCCTTTAAAAATGATGCAGACTTAAAACAAGAAAAGGATGGCACGCTGGTCATCCTTTTCGAGATTGCGTTGCCCGGGGAGGATTCGAACCCCCACCGACTGGACCAAAACCAGATGTCCTGCCATTAGACGACCGGGCAATACCTTTTTTCAAGAGGAACCAAAGATAAAAACTCCAAAAATGCTTGTCAACCCCCGCAGGCATTTTTCATGAACAAACATTGGTCACATGCCCTTTCCGTGCAATAACTCTTGAATTGGTAGAGTAAAAAGTTGTTTTTAGTACCTTTTTTTCGTGCATTTTGGGCAATAAATTCGGGAAATTGGTACTCAACTGTTCTTCCATGACCCGAAGACAGCCCCATCCAGTACCTTTGAACTTCTGAAAAAAGATCCTGATGATGCACAAGACGTGCCCATAATGCCAGCGACGGAAGCAACACACAGCGCTCAATTACCGAACTTGTTACGGGCCCTGTTGCCGGCAATGATTTAATCCATTTCATAGCTGAAAGATGCCGCCTTAATTCACTTTCTGCATTAGCCGATGGCTTCCACAATGCGTACCGCCTGAGTATTGCATCCACAGAGGCCAATCTTTTTTCCGACAACAGCACCGGACGCACCTCTTTTCGATTTAGTTTTTCTTTGAACTCAACAATCTGTGTGGGAATGAACTGACCGGAGTGAATAATCTTATTTTCTATTCCAAAACTTCTCTCCACCTCAGCAACAAATGCCGATTCGTTGTGCGGCCTTCCAAAATAGTGCGCCAATCCACATAATCTTGCCCCTACCACAGCTGTTCTGATATCCAACGAGGGATCGTACCATTGCATTAAGGCAGAAATTTTATCCTCAAAATAAGCATGATAAGCACGCATCTCCTGACGGCGTACAACGTCTTCACTTATGGGAGCGGGCTCTGCAAAATGACACGGAAGGAGATTATCAGGCAATCCTTTATTTGAACCTGATTTTCCCTGAATACTGTTTCTTAACCGATTCTCTAAAACAATTTGCGGGAGTTGTTCTCCCGATTGGGTGGTCACAAATCCTCTTCTTGACTGCTTCAGGCAAACATGAAGAACAACATTGTTATAGTTGGGATCGGTGTGATGGCCGTGCCTGTACCAATCCTCCTCCTCAAGATGAAGCTCTACATGCCCGTAAAAAAGTATATCGTCGAGTGCGATGCGGGCATTCAGAAAATCGGGGCCATCTGAATGATTGTGCGTACCGGGATCCAGAATACGAACTACCGCACCTGCATACGTAGTTAACCCGGAAGTATTGAACAGAAGATGTTTCCAGATGAGCTGAAAATCGAGCTCATTCATCATCCCGCTCGTTCACCAACTCTTCCTCACGCAGACCAAAATCCTGTGTGGCCTCATAGAGATCGGGAAAGTTCTTCTTGAGATTTCCCTCTACATCCTCTTTCAGATGCCTTACCCGCTCTTCGGCGTCATGCACAGCTTTTTTTCCCTGAGAATCCACCCAATCGGCAACTTCATCGGCCTGATTGTGAATCCACTCGCGGCTTTCTCTGCCAGATTTGGGCGCGAGCATTAACCCTGTAATAACTCCTCCGGCAAAAGCACCGGCTGCAAGAAAAAATGTGCTTACGGAACTCTTTGTACTCATAGCTGTATGATTTAATATCAATAGTTGCAATACCGTTAAAGTATGAAATCATTTGCGTTTATTGTATGATTTTTGATAGGTCAATTTCATTTTTTTTCAATATATTGTGCGTGATATGAATAATTTTATCAAACGTATATATTCCTTACCGCTCTTAAGCGGGCTTCTGATTCTTTTATTAGTTGCCGCAGGTTCTGTGGAACTGAAAGAGTTTAGTGCACAGATATCAACCAAAAACAACACAGAAGTTGTTGTTAACTGGGTAGTTGAAGAAGACTCCGAAGGAATGGTTTATGTTCTGAAAAGAAAACTTAGCCACGAAGATGATTTCACACCGCTAACTCAGCTTGATCACGAACAAGGAGAGTTTTCTATGAACGGACGTTCTTACTCATTTACTGATAGCAATGTCTTCAAAGGAAATCAATCTTCAGATGCGGTTATTTACGCTCTCTACACTAAAGATAACTCGGGTTCTAACTCTCTCACATTTCTTTCACAAGCAAACGTGAATGTTACGACCACTGCTGTTCGCAAAACCTGGGGAAGCATTAAAGCAATGTTTCAACGATAAGTATTCCTGTTTCAATGCAGTCTATTGAATTAATGTCACCACAGCGTCTTCAAAGGTCGCTTCGCCGAATTGCACTTGAAATTATTGAAAAACACAAAGGAAATGGCCCGCTCTGTATATTCGGCCTGAATGAACGCGGTTATCATCTTTCCAAATTGCTTTCATTTTTCCTCGAGGAGTTCAACTCCCCCCCGCCTGCACTTATCCACCTTGATGTCATCAACGATACTATCACCGGGACTCCTGAAATTGACGGAGCTTTTGTTGTGTTACTCGATGATGTGATCTTTTCAGGTTCAACATTCTCACAGGCACTGGAAAAAATTAAACCACTTGGAACTCCCGCCGCAACCTTTCTCGCAACTCTGATCGATCGCGGGCACAGAACTGTTCCTCTTAAACCGCAGTTCATCGGGCTTACACATCCAACCAAGCTAAATGAGCGCGTAGAAGCTAAATTACCCGACACTGACGGGAACAACAGAGTGCTGCTATTCAAACCGTAACCCTGGGTTTGGCACCTCTGAAATCTATTCATATACACTTTCCATCAACCAAAAACCATTTTACCCACTAATATTACCATGACAAAACAATTCGTATATATCATTTGCTGCGTGTTTTTTCTTATTCCCCCGGCATTGACCGCACAGGATGCCGAAGAGACTAAATCACCATGGATTCATTCCTGGAAATTTAACCTTAATGGAAGTCAGGCTTCCTACAGCAACTGGAGTCAGGGTGGGGTTAGTTCTATCGCAGGAGCGGCTTCAACCATCTTTGACTCTAAGTATACAAATGAAGAATTTGCCAACACAAGTCGCATCAACCTAAAATTCGGACAAACCCGCCTCAATGGTGATGACGTTCGTAAAACGGATGATTTGATCAGACTCACCAATAAAACCAATTACTTTCTGAAGAATAAAAAGTACAGCGCATTTGTCGATATCGAGTTCAGAACACAATTTGCTAAGGGCTTTGACGACGATTACGAAGAAGTCATCTCCAAATTTATGGCTCCCGGTTATATCACAGAGTCTGCCGGTCTTTCATACAAACCCGCCGATTATTTCAGCATTCAGCTTGGTTTGGGACTTAAGCAAACGGTGGTTGCCGACACTTCTCTTTCTACACTTTACGGTGTTAATGAAGGTGACAAAATCCGCGGAGAGGGTGGTTTGACCATCGCCCTGGGCATGGAGAAAAATATTGCCGAAAATATTATTTACTCAGGTGAGCTAAGTACATTTACAAGTTTTGTAAGTGCTGTATCAAGTACGGATGTCAACTTTACAAACGAAATAAGCGGCAAGATCAATGGCTATCTCAGCACCAATCTCCAATTCGTTTTACTATTTGATGATGATGTCAACGAAAAACTACAGGTAAAACAGGTACTGGCTGTAGGACTTAATTTTACTATTCTTTAATTGAACCACTTTTCAGCTAACATATGAATTATTTCTCCGTACTCGAACAATTTCTGCCTCAGCTCAAAGAACTTGATCAATGGCGAAACGAGTATGGAGAATCCGCATCTGATCTTGAGCAAGATGACGCAGCTGCTGCTGATGCTATCGGCGCTCTGCTTGAGCGTTTGAAGGGGAATTATCCGTTTCATCATCCCGCTTACGCCGGACAGATGCTCAAGCCACCGCATCCTGTAGCCTGGCTCGCTTATCTTTTAACAGCAACCATCAATCCTAATAATCACGCGCTTGATGGCGGCCCGCCCACTTCTGAAATGGAGAAAGAGGTAATGCAGCAACTGGCGGCAATGATTGGATACGACAAAGAACGATTTCTCGGACATCTTACTTCCGGCGGAACCATGGCAAACCTTGAAGCTCTGTGGGTGGCATCACGGATTCATCCGGGTTTAAAAATTGCGTATTCCGCTAACGCTCACTACACTCACAGTCGAATGTGTGAGGTGATCCGGCAACCGCATCTTCTGGTTCCTCTTGATGAGCAGCAGCTCCCCGATTTAAACTGGCTTAAAAAACATCACCTCGAGATAGGAACCCTCGTAATTACGCTCGGTACTACCGGTTTAGGAATTGTGGAACCCTTAGCTGAACTGGCTGATTTCTGTGAATCCCACGGCATTCGCATGCATATTGATGCGGCTTACGGTGGATTTTTTACGCTGATTAAAGACCATCTCCCATCTTCCAAACACTGGGAGCAAATGCACCGGGCAGATTCTATCGTAATTGATCCGCATAAACATGGATTACAGCCTTACGGTTGCGGCGCCGTTCTGTTCAATGATCCCGATGTAGCCCGTTTTTATCAGCACGATTCTCCCTACACCTATTTTTCTTCTGAAGATCTTCATTTAGGAGAAATCAGCCTCGAGTGTTCGCGAGCGGGAGCTTCAGCTGCTGCTTTATGGACAACCCTGCGCTATCTTCCGCTTTCTGAATCGGGATTGGGGAAAATTTTAGCGGATTGCAGAGAAGCGGCGGTTCAATTAGCAGAAAAAATCAGGAACCACGATTCATTCACCCTTTTTACAGATCCTGAACTTGATATTGTTGCTTTCTTTCCCAAAGCGAATTCTGTATCCAAAATCTCACTAAAAAGTAAATCTATTTTTGAGAAAGGTATGGACCGTGAGCCGGGAAAGGATCTCCATGTTTCCCTGTTCACCATTCCATCCAATCAGATTTCTCAGATTGACGATTCTGTGACTGTGGATGAAGATTCGTGTGTGATTCTGCGCAGCGTTCTTATGAAGCCGGAGCATCTTTCGTTTGTGGATGAGTACATGAAGCGCATCGGGAGCCTCCTGTAATTGATGAAGGTAATCAGCACATAGCAGGACGGCAGAGACCGTTCTGGGAGATTTTAAAATCACACGATCGCCGTGGCGATCGGCTACACAGTGTGAAATCGGTCAAAAATCATGATTCATTTATCAATCAATATCGTCCATTCCCTCATCCATTCCGCCACCGTTTCTGCCCTGACCTCTGCGTTGCTGACGGTTGTTGTCCTGATTAAACCGGTAAGTAAATCCAAGCGTGATACTACGCGATGACCAGCGGAATTCACTCTCCTGATACAGAAACTCTTCATCAATAATCCCTCTGCGTTTGCGGGTATTGAACACATCACGCACATTCAGACTGATGGTTGCTTTTCTGTCCCAAAGCTGTTTTCCAATGGCTAAGTTTGCCGTTGTGAATGGCTTGCGAATTCCCTGCGTCGTTTCCTGCTCTCCCCTGTGGAAACCCGATGCCTGAACCGTCCATCCATCTTTTCGATACTGCGCGCGCATTCTTCCAAAGTAAGATGAGGTCTCGCTGCTCAGATCTTGCCCATTGTAACTTCCGTTTTTCTCTGAATTAAAAAAGTTCAGGCTCCCGTTAAAAGAAAGATTTTGTGTAACATCAACAGAACCGTTGAACTCAATTCCGTACGAAAACTCTTCAGCCAGATTAACTGGAATACGGATGGTGTATTCTCCATCGTCTGAAACCGTGGTAATGCGCTCAATAATCCCCTCACTGTCGCGAATGTAGAGATTTCCCATAAATGAGCCTTTATCCCAGTAGCTCAGATAGCCGAGTTCGTAGCTGTTAGTAAAGATCGGGTCGAGATCGGGATTTCCGGTATAGCGGTTTCTGTTATCAGTGAAGTTTGAAAAAGGGAGTATCAGGCGATACCATGGGCGTGACAACCGGCGGCTGTAGCTTGCCTGAACGGAGTTGATATCATCAATTTTATACGTTAAAAAAGCGCTTGGAAACAGATCCCAATAATTATTCTCTCCCTTGTCTCCCGTATCATTTAATTCTGTTGTTACGTCGGTGTACTCCCCGCGCAATCCCAGCTGATAACTCCATTTTTCAAAATCGGCAGATTGAATCAGATACGCTGCGGCGATGTTCTCTGTGTAGGTGAAGTTCTCATCCAAATTTTCAAGTGTCACAAACGCTCCGCCTTGCTCTTCCTCCACACGATAATTGTTTTCAATGATGCGGAATGTTGTCTTGGCTCCGGTTTCAAAGATGAAATCTTCCGAAAATGGATGAACATAATCGATTTGCCACATTCCATTAGCTGTTTTTTCCTGATTGTCTGACCGTTGAAACAATTCATTTCCCGACAGATCTTCTATCTCTGAAATATCAGATTTTTCTGTCTCGTCTTCCATCTCAAACTGAATATCAGACGTGAGTTTATGTTCTTTAAAATCATCAAACTCTTTGAGGTAGCTGATTTCAAACTCAAGCTCGGACTCATTCTCTTCTTCGCGGTCTTTTCTATTGGTCCTTTCAATCAGATTTTGATCTGCGTCGAAGTCACGATAGATCAGCGTTTGCTTGTTTAAGCCATCTTCGAGCTCCGATTGCAGCTGAAAAGTTAATTTTTGATTAGCCGGCAGAAATATATCCGCTCCCAAACGCACTTCTCCTTCCAGTCCGCTGCGATCACTTTCTCTGTCCTGACGATAGCTGTAGGTTGTATCGTGACCATTGTATCGCTGAATTGTAAAACCATCTCCCGGGCGGGCACGATATTCTCCGTTAATACTTCCAAACCAGTTCACGCTTCCCGTTCGATAATTGAGATTAATGGCGGCCTCATGATTGTGAGGATAACCTGTGGAAACATCCACCGACCCGTTTACACCACGGCGCTCATTTTTCTTCAGGATGATGTTGATAATTCCCGCTTCTCCCTCAGCATCATATCGAGCCGAAGGATTTGTAATTACCTCTACCCGATCAATTAAATTGGCCGGAATGCTTTGTAATTCATCCCCCGTGTCGCCGGCCGCATTTGTTGGTTTTCCGTTGATCAGCAAACGCACATTTCCGCTTCCGCGCAGACTGATATTACCATCGATATCGGATGTAACAGACGGCAGATTGTCCAATACTTCCGAGGCGCTTCCGCCAATACTTGTGATATCGGATCCCACCGAAAAAACACGTTTATCAAACTTCATCTCCATTTGACTACGTTCGGCACGAATTTCAACCTCATCGATATTTTGCGAGCTTGGCTTCATCAGAACCGTTCCGATATTTTGTTGCTCTCCACGGGTCAGGGTTACCATTTTCTCCACACGTTCGTACGAAAGAAATGTAAATCGCAGCTGATAGGTCCCGGGGCGATAGGAAATTGAAAAAGAACCATCTTCTGCAGATACAGATCCGGTGAAGATCTCATTCGAAGCTGTATCCTGAAGCGCAACAGAAACATAAGCGAGCGGAGTTCCTGTTTCATCAACAACTATTCCGGTAACCTGAGAACTTTGTTGAGATTGTGCCTCAACCGATGATATTTGAATAAGAAGAAATAAGAGCAGTGCTATGCGGAGGAATTTCATTGTCTGTATTTGTGCGATAGTTAATTTTTACCCTAACTTACCCACCAATTCTGATGTTAAGTTGAATCAAATCTGAAGTAATTTTGAAGCTGTCAGCTTCCGAACAGCACATCTATTCTGTGCCAGTGTTCTCGCACTTTATAAGAGATTTCCCAATCATACCGTTCCGCTATTTGCGCCACAATCGACAATCCCAAGCCTATTGACTGACTGCTTTGGTTCTGTTTTTTGAATCTTTCGAACAGCTCAGATGGTTCTCCCTCAAAGACTTTCCCCGTGTTTTCTATTTTTAATAAATCGTTTGTGATTGTGATCAGAATTCTGCCATTTTCAATGTTGTGTTTGATAGCATTACTGAACAGATTGGCCCATAGCACATCGGCAAGTACGGGATCAATTTTCAGATTAACATCATCACTGATATTGATTTTTACTGAAATTCCGCTCAATTCCCACAACTCTCTGAATCCATCGAGGCTCTCACTTACCAGCGAAGAGAAGTCAACTTCCTGCTCATCTTCAAACTCCTGATTCTCAATTTTATTCAGCAGAGAAAGTGCTTTATTCAGGCGTGAAAGTTTATGAATAGAACGCTGGGCCGAGGCAACCCACTCAAGCTGTTCCGATGTAAGCTCCGACTCTGCAAGTAATTCAAGCTTCGATCCAGCAATGGCCACCGGTGTTTGCAGTTCGTGGGAGGCATTTTCGGTAAACTCTTTGAGATTGTGATAATCATCAATCGCTTTACGGGTCATCTGCTCCATAAAACGACTCAGATCCTGAAATTCGGTAATATTGGTATCTGTAGCTGTGATAACGTTGCGCTTTTTGAGCTTAAAATCCTTGATTTGATGAAGCAGCTTATTAAAAGGTTTAAGCGTACGATTTGAAAGGTATAATCCCATTACAAAGGCTCCGACAAGCTGCAATCCAAAAATCCAAAGGAGCGTTTTTATCACAGCTTCGGCAATATCGTCTGACTCAATTAAAACTCCGTAGCTGGCGATATAGTAGGAACGGTTATGGATTTCCCGGTAGGCCGCCACTTTAATACTGCGTTCCATGCGCTGCAATCCATCATGCCAAATCATCGTGTCTGTCACTTCCACACGCTCCTTAACCGGATAGGAAAGCGACCTGATGATAATACCTCTTCTGTCGTTAGCCGAATCAGGAATTTTTTTGGTGAAAAGATGAAACTCTTCTTCGGTTTCTGTGCGTCTTTCCACCAATTCTTCCAAACGCTGCACCCGATCATAAAACTGTCGGCTCATCTCCTTATCCACTTCAGCCTCAATAATGAAATAGGAGATCACACCACCTGTTGAAAGAACCAATATCGTTATGAGCAGATAACTTAAACTGAATTTTGTGATTAATCTCATGACAACTTAGTTGGATGAAGAGGTATTCAGGGTGATAGCGAATCTGTACCCGACTCCGTACACGGTTTCGATATAATCCTCAGCACCGGCCTTAATCAGCTTTTTGCGCAGATTTTTGATGTGCTGATATACAAAATCGATGTTATCAAGATGATCGACATGATCTCCCCACAAATGCTCTGCAATAGATTGTTTGGATAAAACATGATTGCGATTAGTAGCAAAATAGAGCAGCAATTCGAACTCTTTTTTGGTAAGAACCACGTTTTCACCGCTCACACTCACTTCCATTCGTTCGGTGTGAATAGTAATCTCGTTCAGATAAAGCTTATCGTCCCCGTCGAGATGTTTTCTTCTATAGACTGCTTTAATTCGGGCGTGAAGCTCAGAAAGATGAAATGGTTTGGTGAGATAATCATCCGCTCCCAGCTCAAGTCCTTTCACTTTATCATCGAGTGCGTCTTTGGCCGAGATAATAATAACGCCGGTCTGTTTGTTGATGACCTTGAGCTCTTCGAGCAGCCTTAGTCCGTCGCCTTTTGGAATCATAATATCCAGCAAAACCACATCGTAGGTAAACCCAAGCAGTTTATCGAGGGCTTCCCTGAAATCCATCGCAATCTCTGAGATGTAGCCCTCTCTGCGTAAATAGGTGTCTATACTACGTGAGAGATCAATACTATCTTCAACAATTAACAATTTCATGACTCAAATATAGCACACAAAACTGAAGTAAAGTTGAAGCTCACTTATCTGAAGATTTCAGAAATTTTAAAAAGCTTCCCTTCACAGAAAAAGCCACCCGATAGGATTACGGGTGGCCTTTAAACATTTATACTTGTACTTACTGACCTAAGCTTCCGCTTCAATAGCGTAGCGCAATACAGCCGCTACAGTTTTGTTGGCGGGAATTTTGGATGGATCTAAATCCCACACGGTTCCGCCGTTTTTGAGGACGGTTACGGCTGTGGTGTTCTCAATTTCGGAAAGCAGTTTATTTTGATCTTCTTCTCCCTGCTCCATCTGTTCGGGATGGATGCCATTGTGAGATGCGCCTTTATTCAGAAACAATGCTTCAACCTGTCCGCGGGCAGCAGCTTTGGCAATTAGAGTGAGATCATCCTCAAACTTTTCACCGCCGGCGTAGTCAGCATAAGAATCAATCTGATCATTTTGCTGTTCGTTCATATGCGCGTGCATCATCTCTCTGCTTTTCTCAATAAGCTCTTGCTCACGCAAATCAGCCGGTCGGATTTCAATAACATCTTCCCACGTCTGATGGTAATGATTTATACTTTTATACTCAGAGGTGATATCTTTCAACCCGGCAATGATCATTGGTTCTTCTTTTGTGCGCATGAAAGTAGTAACACCATTTTCTACCTGCTTGAGGAATTCTTTCTCATGACGGTATTCATCTTCTGATGCCGCTCCCCTGCCGTGCGTTACGTGCGTTCCGGTATTATCAGAGGTTGATCCCAGATGTTTTTCTTCCACATCAAACTGACGAAATTCTTCATAACTCTCGGGAATATCATTCAGCTCCATCTCTTCGGCGTAATAACCGTCTGTTTTGTAGAGATGAATCTCTGCTTTACTCAAACTCAACACGTAATATTCGGTATCCAGATGTACTAATGGCAAGAGCGGACGGATGTAAAACTCCTGCTCAACACGGACTTTATTACCTGTTTTATGAGGAAGCTGCAACAACTCAAGCGTATTCTCTGAAATGAATAGGGCCAATCCCTCATCCTGATAATTCCAGAATTTATGTCCGCTTGTTTTAGCCTTTGCCTTTTCTAACAGCTCATCTGTCTTTTGCTTGTCCATTCCGGCTGCCAGCATCTTCTCACCGGCTTCTTTAAGTTGATTTTTAAACCGGACGGGATCCTGTTGCGCCTCACTATTCATTTTATGTGTGTCTTGATAGATCGTAACACAGATTTCACTTTGGTCGGCGATTAGGGTATCAACAAGATCTGTAATTCTCATAATCCTCAGTTTTAAATTAATAATTTTCACTTATCTAAATAACACACATCATAAAATTATCATTCAATGAGTTAGGGCAATATCTAACCCCAAAAGTTAAATTGTACCACACTATTAGTCTTACTTTTAGTTCAGTATGATGAACCAATTGAAGCAGTAGCATGTCTTGGCATCATAGCAATTTGTACCTTCTTTAGTTGTCATTACGCTATTAACCTGAGTTGGATTAATAATAGATACGTAAAAACTCATTTGAAGCCTCCACACATTCGTATCAAAAAAAATACTTGTCAAAAAATCTCACGCCGAATGGCGTTTAAACTCATCATGGAACATGATGAAGATAGCCTCAGGTAACATCTGGGGCTATTTTAAAACGTGACACCAATGAACCCCGAACGGGTGTTTAACTTTCGGCCTAATAAGGCAAGCCATCAGGCAAAATATTTGTGTATAAGACCTCATGATGTCATTTGTTTAATCCCCATTCGGGGATTATTCATGTTTTCCAAGGTCTTATACAGAATGGTCAGGCACCTGTCGGCGGCTGTTTACTTAGCCCGAATTATTCACGAAAATTAAAAATCAAATATCTATGTAGTTGTTTTATACTATCATAATTGAATTCTAACGTAGCCCAAATTTGGGCAATGTAGAAATACTGCGATTTTTCACTGTGTGCTTCGTTGAATGCGCCATTTCTACTTCCCCTCCGACTCCCGGTCGGATCACAGCAAAAATTATTGGTGAAGAATCCGGGTTAGAAACACATGTTCTGATATGTTTCTGTGCTACTTATATACATTCCAAAAACCTACGCCGAATGGCGTTTAACTCATCATGGAACATGATGAAGATAGCCTCAGGTAAAACCTGAGGCTAATTCAAAACGTGACATTAGCAAACCCCGAACGGCGGTTTAACCTTTAGCTGAGAGTTGTTGTTGGCTTTTTTCTAAATCGAGAGCTTAAATCCTGCTCATATAATTAATCGTCCCTGAAATACTGATTAATCATGAACCGATATCAGGTTATTAAAAATCACATTAACACAGTTTCAATTCATTGTCTCCGATACCGTTTCAGGGAATTATTTTGATGTCAAAACCCTTGATATTAGTAGAGTTCAATAATATTAATCAAATACACTGCTATGGCACGAATTGAATCAACAATGATGGATTTAGGGACAGCGGCGCTTGATTTTTCACTCCCTGACACCAAAACCGGCAATACTGTTTCAAAGAAAGATTTTGAGGATAATGATAAGCCTCTGCTCGTGATGTTTATCTGCAACCATTGTCCGTTTGTAAAACATCTGAAATCTGAGATCACTAATCTCGCTAAAGAGTATGGTGACTCCGTTGATATTTTAGCCATCAGCAGTAATAACGCTGAATCACATCCCCAGGACGGTCCGGAGGAGATGAAGAAAGACGCCGAACAACACGGTTATTCGTTTCCCTATCTGTACGATGAATCGCAGGAAACAGCCAAAGCCTACAGCGCCGCCTGCACGCCCGATTTCTTCCTGTTTGATGGAGATCACACACTCGCCTATCGCGGACAGTTTGACGACAGTCGACCGGGAAACAAACTCCCTGTCACCGGCCGGGATTTACGCATGGCTCTCGACCAAACCCTGAGCGGGAATAAAGTTCAATCTGACCAAAAGCCCAGCGTGGGATGTAATATTAAGTGGAAACCGGGGAATGAGCCGGAGTATTTTGGGGGAAATTAAGTCCTTATCATTATTCTATTTGTAAATATGGAACTTTATCGAGTCTATTAATTTAATTTTCAGAGATTTGAGTTATTTTCTAACTAACTACAGTACAAATAAATTGGTTTTATGAAGAAATTGATAGTACAAGTTGAAGATTCAAAAGTTGATACGCTGATGGAATTCCTGAATACATTAGATTATGTATCTGTCTCACAGTCAGAGTCAGAGGCATTTGAATCTGAAAAAGAAGAAGAGATTAAAAATCGTCTTACTATGATTGAATCCGGATCAATGAAAGTTAGATCATGGGAGGACGCCAAGAAGGATATTTTCCAGATCTGATGGGATTTTCTGTTCACATTGCAGAGGCAGCCGAAAATGATATTACTGATTCTTTTTTCTGGTATGAAAGTCAAGAATCAGGATTAGGATTTCGTTTTAAAAATAATCTCGAACAATCTATTCTCCATATTCAAAAACACCCAACAAGGTTCCCAAAAAAAACATCTCTCTACGAGGGTGTGCTTCCTCTCCAATTTCCCCTACGGTATCCATTTCAATATCGATTTCAATTTAAATCAAATCCTTATTGTTGCTGTTTTTCATACCTCCCGAAACCCTAATGTCTGGAAGAATCGAATACAGAAATAGTAACTTGGCTTTTCAATAAATCAAAAAAAGCGCTGACGATCATCTCGTCAGCGCTTTTTTATTTTAATCCTGTGGGAGAATTAGTTTATCCCATATATGGATATTCCCAGCTCTCGGATGCATTTGTTGCTTCTTTCATGGAGCGCATTGATAACCATCTGTAAAGGTGCGGAATACTTCCGGCTTTGTCGTTGGTGCCTGACTTACGGCTTCCGCCAAATGGCTGCTGATTTACCACGGCAGCGGTTGGTTTGTCGTTGATGTAGAAGTTTCCGGCGGCGTTGCGCAGACGGTCACTCATCTTTTTAATCACCGTGCGTTCTCTGGCAAAAATGGCTCCGGTTAACGCATAGGGTGAAGTGGTGTCGCACAGTTCAAGTGTTTCATCCAACTTCTCTTCGTCGTACACATAAATAGTAAGTACCGGACCAAAGATCTCTTCTTTCATAGATTTGAAATGCGGATTAGAGGTCACAATAGCCGTTGGCGCCACAAAAAACCCTTCGCTGTCGTCGTATTCGCCTCCGACAATTATCTCAGCGTCGTCGGCTTCTTTGGCGTAGTCGATGTAGCTTTTGATCTTATCAAACGACTTCTGATCGATTACAGCTCCCATGAAATGACTGAAGTCTTCTATATCACCATAGGTGATTTTGGAAACTTCTTTCACAAACTTCTCTTTAAACTCTTCAGCAATGACTTTTGGCAGATACATGCGTGAAGCAGCTGAACATTTCTGTCCCTGAAATTCATAAGACGCTCGCAGTGCGGCAATTACCAGCTTATCCACGTTAGCTGTCTCGTGCGCGAATATAAAGTCCTTTCCACCTGTCTCGCCCACAATTCGGGGATAGGTTTTATAGGTACCGATATTATCACCAATCTTTTTCCATAGATGCTCAAATGTTCCTTGCGATCCGGTAAAGTGCAATCCGGCGAGGTCAGGGCTTTCGAGAGCAGGATCGCCGACATCAGCGCCCATTCCGGGCAGGAAGTTGATGACTCCGGCTGGGAGTCCGGCTTCTTCCAGAATCTTCATCAGGAAGTAATTGGAGTAAAGCGCTGTTGGTGATGGCTTCCAAAGAGCCACATTTCCGCACAGTGCAGGAGCTCCCGGCAAGTTACCGGCAATAGCGGTAAAGTTAAACGGACTGACAGCGAAGATAAATCCCTCAAGCGCGCGATATTCCACACGATTCCAGAGTCCGTCGGGTGAGTGAGGCTGATCTTGCATCAATTTGTACAGATACCAGTTGTTGAAGCGGAAAAAGTCAGCTAATTCGCCGGCCGCCTCAATATCTGCCTGCTGCGCTGTTTTTGATTGTCCCAGCATGGTAGAGCCATTCATAAGCTCTCTGTACGGTCCGGTAACCAGATCAGCTGCTTTTTTGAATACAGCGGCACGCTCTTCCCAAGGCAGGTTTGCCCAGGTTTCGCGGGCTTCAAGGGCAGCTTCTATCGCCATCTTCACTTCCTTCTCACCACACAAATAGGCCGTAGCCAGCTTGTGTTTGTGATTATGCGGACTTACCACATCATAAGTGCGATCTGTTTTGATCTCTTTTCCACCAATGATGGCAGGAATTTCGATGACTTCTGACTTCAAAAGCTCTAACTCTTTTTTCAGAGATTCCCTCTCAGGAGTTCCCGGAGCGTATGATAAATAGGGCTCGTTTTTAGGTTCTTCTACTTTAAAAATCGCTTGTGACATAGATTTCCTTAATTTAAATCGTTTTGCGTTAGATATGTAAATTCATTTACATATAGCACATCTTAGTGTTATGTTCTTACATCTTAAAAATAGAAAACCATAAGTCCGCTTCCAACATTCAAGAGGCTGTTATTTGATATGAGCACTTTGCCATCCAGATCAACTATCTTGAAGGTTTTCCTGCTTTTCTTTGCTATATCTTGTTTTGCTCTGACTGACTTTTCCCGTCCTGAGGTATAGAAGCATTTCGATTACGATAGAGAGGTTGATTTAGTTGTCGGAGCTTTAAAACCCGGTGATGATGTCGTTTGGATTGAGCTTCCCCATATCAGCACGCCGGGCAAACATGTATGCGACAGAAGTTCTCATATCATTCAAAATCCTCCGGGAGATCAACAAGAAACTTCTGCGCATACAGGAAGACGGGCGCTATCAGAAACTCTATCAAAAGTGGTTTGGTGTCCGGTAATGCGCAATACAATCTTGAAAACCCTGAATCCGAATCAATAAATTAGATTTTTATCAATATATTCAATTACTTACAAGAGAAACTAAATAAGAGAGATTTAATAGCACAAACCTAACAGATCTGAATGATTATGATGACCTACAGCAGAAGAATTATTTTTACGATGCTGACCGTTGGACTATTTCTAAGCCTGACAGCCTGCACTGCGCCGAAAAAAAAGGAAGAGAGTAACACGATTAGAATGACCTACGCAAACTGGTCGGAAGGTGTGGCAATGACCTATCTCGCTGAAGTGGCGCTGGAAGAGCATCTCGGCTATGATGTGGTTACGCAGATGACAGATGTGGAAACAGTATTTCAGCAGCTGGAATCGGGTGAATACGATGTATTTATTGACGCGTGGCTTCCTGAAACTCACGGCATGTATATGGAAAAATATGGATCAGGATTGCAGGATCTGGGAGTTAATTTTGAAGACGCAAAAACAGGATTATTGGTTCCGGAGTACTCAAATCTCAACAAGATATCCGATCTTAAAAGTTCTGATTTAGCGATTATTATAGGAATTGGTGAGGGTGCCGGTATTATGGCAGCTGCTGACAATGCTATTTCAACCTATAATCTACCTCAAAAATTACAGTATAGTTCTGAAAATGTAATGACAGAAGCGTTTGGCGATGCCTTTAAACGTCGTGAAAATATTGTGATTACAGGATGGGTTCCCCACTGGGTTTTTGATGAATACGATGTCAAATTTCTTGAAGATCCTGAAATGTCGTTTGGATCAACGGAAAAACTTCACACTCTTGCCCGCTCAGGATTTACCAACGAACATCCCAGAGCATCTCTGTTTTTCGAGCGTTTTCAGCTTTCAGAGAAACATCTCGCTGACCTGATGAATGAAGTGCTCGATAATCCCGGTAATGAACGCGACGCTGCTTTTGGGTGGATGAAAACCAATCCACAGGTTGTAAACGAATGGGTGCGCGGATTACGTCCAGAGCGAAATAAAACGATGTAATATATTCTTCAACACAAGAATCGACTCCATTTACACAAAAGCCCGAACGTATCTTTTTCGGGCTTTTGTTGTATAAATATCAATCCTAATCTGCAAATGCTCCTGATTTACCTGCTATGATTGAACTCCACTACCGTCCAAACCACGCTTACTCTGAAGAGCTTTTAGATAATATTGATCGCATGGTGTTAGCTGTAAAACGTGTGAATGCTGATGAATCTTCGTTCCCTTCCGAAAAACTACCCTTGTTTGTTGAGGGAGATTCCGTTTATTCTTCCCCCGCTGATATTCGCTCTTTTCTGGATGAATTGAACAATCAGCTTACGGTTGAACGCACCGTCTCAGGCGACAGCTGCTACATCAATCCCACAACGGGAGAAAAGTGCTGATGTATGTGCGTTTCTATCAAGAATTACAGTGCATTATTAGTGGATAGTGTCATGTCAAAGCTATATTGTCGCAAAATTTTCGGGTTTGGAAGCTAAAAATGACACAGCACAATAAGCTCCACAAAACCCGAGAGCTTTATTGCGATAAATGAATAGTGGCATCAAGAAAAATTCCGAAAGCTTTCGGGATGGGCCATATCCTAACCCCGGGAATTCCGCAACGCGATCCCGTTGGGGTATTCCGGGGTTTAGAAAAAAACAAAACCTTGTGTGAGGAGGCCAGAAGATCACCATGGCCCACGCCTTCATCGACGAGCATCGGGAAAGAGTAAAGGTCGGGAAGGATTCAAAAGTCATCCCAGCCCAGTCCGAAAAAACTACTCTGACTTAATCAAACCACGACTTCCGAAGTCTTCTGCTGTCAAGCCAAAACGACTTGAACAATTTGCGAAAAGACCTCTAAATATATTCGAGAGAAGTAGAGAGCTACCGACGAACATCAGGAAGCAGTGTTCTCTAATCACATTATTTAAGCCATAGAAATACTCCACAAAAAAAGGCTCCCGAAGAATTACCAACAGGAGCCTCATAAAAGAAGTCAGAATTGCTATTATTCTCTATTTAAACAGCGCTTCAAACAAACCCATGGTTTTATTTTTATCCTTAATAACCATTAGCGGAATACTGTAATTTGCCTTTGCCAGTTTCTCGGCTGTGCTTCCTTTAAAAAGAGCACTCGCCGCTGTTTTAGTTTTGGAACCAAGCACAATCAAATCACATTGATTAGATGTCGCACGGTTGTAAATGACTTCCGTCATCGTTTTATCTTCATTTAATGAAAAGAAATAATTGATACCCTTTCCATGGGTATCCACCCCCTTCATAAATTTCTGATATTTCACATCGAGGTGTTTTTTCATTTTGTTCTTGAGTACATCCGCCGGTGAGTTGTAGGGAAAATATTGTGCGGGCAACTCATAGACATGTTGAATTTCCACTTCGGCACCAGCCTTATCAGAGATATTAATGGCCTCCTGGAGTGCAATTTGCGATTCGGAAGAAAAATCGACCGGTACCAACACTTTTTCAAACGTGTGACGGGCTGATTCGGGCAGGAACAGAATAGATGAGTGGATAAACTTAGCCAGTTTTCCAAGCACAACACCAGTTCCTTTGAATCCACTTTTCTTCCCTACCAGCGTAAGGTCAACTTTAAACTCCCTGGCATAACCAAGAATTTGTTCAGTTGTATTTCCTGATACAAGTTTAATTTCGCTTTCTACTCCATTTTTGGAGTAGTTTTTAGCTACTTTTTCTTCTAACTCCTCTTTAATAATGTCATCCAGAGGTTCAGCCAGTTCAGGAAATTCTTTAGATAATTCTTCGGGAAAGTTAGAGTCTTCCATTACGTGCAGGAAGGTAACTTTCTCAACATCGATTAATTTAGAGATGTAATCGGCATACATAATGAGCAGATCATCCATGTTGCTCAGATCGAGGCACACCAGCATTCGTTCAAACTTATACATCGTAATCCTCCTACTTATATGTTAATTATTTTGCTTTTTGCGGCGCTCAACTATGCCTTTCAGCATCTCTTTATAGCTTTCCCGCTCTTTAGACTGTTTGATATTCATCATTTCCTGATGTTCTTCTTCAAATCCTTTTACCAGACTGTAACACATAAAACACAGTACCAATGTGAATGGTAAACCTGTAGTAATGGCCGCCGTCTGAAGAGCTCCTAATCCGCCGCCAAGCAGCAATACCGCAGCAACAAGCCCCTCCATATTAGCCCAAAAAATACGCTGACCTACAGGAGCATCGAGTTTTCCGCCTGATGTCAGGCTGTCAACAACCAATGAACCACTATCAGAAGAGGTGATAAAGAATCCAATAATCAAAATAACCGCCACTATGTTAATAAAGTAAGCACCGGGAAAATGTTCAATCATCACAAATAGTGCTGTTGCCACATTATCCTGAACAGCGCCCGAGATATTACCAATTCCATTAAGCTCCTGATACAATGCCGAACCACCAAAAGCACTCAACCATAAGAAGGTGAGTAATGACGGAACGAGCAGCACTCCGAGTACAAATTCTTTTACTGTGCGCCCTTTAGAAACGCGGGCAATAAAAGTACCTACAAAAGGCGACCAGGATATCCACCAGGCCCAATAGAAAACGGTCCAGCTATTCTGCCAGTCGGAACCTTTATATGATTCAGTCCAGAACGAAAGCTCCAGAAGCTGTTGCATATAGTTTCCTGTATTCTGAACAAAAGTATCAAAAATGAAAAGTGTCGGACCTAAAATTATGACTAAAATCAAAAATCCGGCCGCTAATTTTATGTTCAATTCTGATAATACACGAACACCTTTATCAACTCCCAGAACAACTGAAACCGTTGCTGCCAGAGTAATAAGCGCAATTAAAATAACCTGCGTAATAACTGTATCGGGAAGATCAAAGAGATGATTTAAACCCGCACTTACCTGTTGAACACCAAATCCCAGTGAAGTCGCAAGTCCGAATAATGTGGCGATAACCGAAAGTACGTCAATAAAATCTCCCCAGAGACCATGAATTTTATCTCCTAATAATGGATGAAATACCGAGCGAATAGTAAGTGGCAAACCCCGATTGTAGGTAAAAAAGGCAAGAGACATCGCTACAATGGCATAAATTCCCCAAGCGTGAAGTCCCCAGTGCAAAAAAGTATAGGTCATTGCCTGTTCGGCAGCAGCGACTGTTTCTCCGGTTCCTTCGGGTGGACTTAAATAGTGATAGATAGGTTCTCCCACACTCCAAAACAGAATTCCGATTCCCATACCGGCACTAAACAGCATGGCAAACCAGGCAAACGTGCTGAATTCGGGTTCGGCTTTAGGTCCTCCTAATCTGATTTTTCCATATTTACCAAACGCCATCACAAGCGAAAAGACAAGAAATACGTTTACTGAGAGAATAAATAACCATCCAAAATTGTTTGAGATTCCATCCTGAACAACGCTAAATACTGATGACATTTGCTCGTTGAACAAAAGTGATAGTATGATGAATAGAAACGCGATAATTGCCGACGGCCAAAATACAGGACCGTACATATCGAAGTACTTATTTTGGATACTAAACTTACTCTCACGAACCGGTCCGGGCTCCTGAGTTGTTCCTTCTTTAATCTCTTCTGCCATTATTATCCTCTTTTATTTGAGTTTCAACAAGGCTAAATCGTTCTTACCAAAGTAATTTACCTTCTGTTTAATCACGTACACATTCTTTTAATTTAGAAAAAAAACGTGTTGGTGATTACGACTCCCACATAGTAAAAATGGGGAAGCTGACATAAGCCAGCTCCCCCACAATACGTTATAAGATTCGATTTATCAAGAGCTTGAAGAAGGAATCCATGATTCTATCACAGACTTATTTTTCTTCATCCACTCACGCACAATTTCTTGTTTATCCATATCGCTGTTATTTTTAATTTTTACCATCAGGTCAGCAAGTTCTGCGTCGGTCAGCTTCATGTTTGACAAAAACTGAGCGAGTTCAGGCTTTTCACTTTTAAGATTTTTACGTCCCATAATGTGAATATCACCTGCTTTCCACATCATTTTATCTTCATCCTGCTCGAGAAATTTAAGATCGAATGTTCCAAACATCCAGTGAGGCTTCCAGCCAGTTACAACAATCCATTCTTCATTATTATACGCTTTTTGAAGCGCAGAATTCATTGCAGGACCGCTTGAAGAGATCAGGTCAAAATCAAGATTGTATGTTTCGATAACTTCTTTGGTGGTTTTCATTACACCGGCTCCGGCATCAATTCCGGTAATATCTCCGTCAAACTTATCAACATGCTCGTTCATTTCAGAGATTTTGTCGATAGTAACATATTGAGGTACTACTAAGCCGCTCTGAGTTCCCTCAAATACTATTCCAAGATCCACGATATCAGCTTTGAACTGTTCGTAATAATCTTCGTGCAATACGGGTAACCAGGTTTCCATAAAAGCGTCTTTGTCACCGTTGGCAACAGCTGTGTAAGCGGGGCCCACACTCGCCGAGGTGATGGTAACTTCGTATCCCATTTTGTCTTCTAACACAGCCTGAGCAAGATTGGTGTAAGCAATTCCCTCAGCCCAGTTTACATACACCAGATCAGCTGTTTTAGTATTTTCTGCTTTTTGACTGCATCCAACTACAAGAGCAAACACCAGAATAAGTGCCGATAGCTTGGTCCATAATTTTGTTGAGTTCTTCATAATATATCTCAGTTTTGAGTTATGATTAGTATTCTGTTGATTATTGAAATTCAATTTCATGTAGCCCGTATTTTAACTTGACGATTCTGATGCACGCTGCGAGTATTCTCCCAGAGCTTGCGTAACGCGATCAAGAAAAACAGCAAGGATCACAATAGCCAATCCGCCTTCAAATCCGAGGCCGATATCAAGCTGCTGCAAGCCTGTTACAACCGGTTCTCCCAAACCTCCCGCTCCAATCAGAGCCGCGATTACAACCATTGAGAGCGCGAGCATAATAGTCTGATTTACCCCCGCCAGAATAGTTGGCATAGCAACGGGCAACTCTACTTTGTAAAGCATTTGTTTGTTATTTGAACCAAAAGCCAATGCAGCTTCTCGTATCTCTTCCGGTACCTGACGTATTCCCAAATTGGTTAAACGTACTGCAGGCGGCATGGAAAATATCAGCGTTGCAATTACACCGGGAACTTTTCCAAGACTAAAAAACAACACAGCCGGAATCAAATAAACGAAAGCGGGCATGGTCTGCATAAAGTCAAGCACCGGCCTGACCGTACGCTCCACTTTTTTGCTTTTTGATGCCCATATTCCTGTCGGAATCCCAATCACAAGAGCTATCAGAACAGCGGTAAAGATGAGCGCCATGGTTGTCATGGTTTCATCCCACATGTCCATTCCCATTATGAGCAGAAAACCTAAGATGGTAAATATTCCAACTCCCCTCCCGGCAAAATACCAGGCTATTGATGCTAATATCGCGATCATTATAAACTCGTGAGGAAAGAGTAATACAGACTCAAACCCAATGAGAATGGCATCAACGATTACCGTTATAAGATCAAAAAACGGCTCTAAATTATCTGTGAGCCAGTTAATAATGAATTCAAAAAAATTTCCGATCGGTATATCAAAATCGATATCGAACATAATGTAACGTGTTACAAGGTGATTATTTAGATGATGAAGAAATTTGGCTTCTGATATATAATCAGCTTGCTTCGTTCATCTCTTCAATGGATGAAAGATTTAAATCGATTTCAGCCAAAATTGACGCACGGTCAACTATGCCAACCAGTTTTCCTTCTTCATCCAGCACCGCGATCGGGTATTTTGATGTAATAGTTTTTGACAACAGATGAGCAATGGGAGTCTCCGGGGTTGTTGTTTCCATATCTTCTGTGCTAATGACAGAAGAGAGATCTTTCCCTCCTTCATTGTGCAATTTCACAGCGTCATCAATAGTCGCGATCCCTTTTAATTTACGATCTTCATCGAGTACATAAATCGTTGAAACACCCACTTTTTCCATCTTTCTTGTAGCAACGCTTGGTCCGTCTTTAGGAATCTGAATCGTTGGTGCTTTTCTCATGATGGAAGCAGCTGTGATAATTTTTGTGCGATCTACATTTTGCACGAAAGCTTTTACGTAATCATCGGCGGGCTCGGTTAGAATATCTTCAGGTGTTCCTATCTGAACTACATATCCATCTTTCATAATGGCAATTCTGTCGCCCAGTTTTAGGGCTTCATCTAAATCGTGAGTAATAAAAACGATTGTTTTATGTACACGAGATTGGAGTTCAAGCAATTCGTCCTGCATATCGGAACGGATAAGGGGATCGAGTGCGGAAAAAGCTTCATCCATCAGCAATATTTCAGGCTCGTTGGCCAGAGCGCGGGCTAATCCCACTCGTTGCTGCATTCCGCCACTAAGTTCTCCGGGCATTTGTTCTTCATAGCCTTTAAGCCCTACTGTTTCAAGTGCTTCATAGGCTTTTTTGCGACGTTTCTCTTTTTCCATTCCACCAATTTCAAGTCCGTATTCAACATTGTTGGCAACGGTTCGATGGGGGAAAAGTCCGAAATTCTGAAATACCATTGACATCTTTTCGCGACGGACTTTCAACAGTTGTTCTTCGTCCATCTCCATGATATTGGTATCACCAATATAAATTTCACCTCGGGTAGGCTCAATAAGACGATTTAAGCATCGCAAAACAGTTGACTTCCCACTTCCTGAAAGTCCCATTATTACGAAGACCTCTTTTTTCTTAACCTCGAAACTGGCATCGTTAATTCCGATCGTACAACCGGTTTTCTCTAAAATCTCATTTTTCGTATGGCCTTTTTCAATAAGTGGAAAGGTGTTTTCCGGATTTTTTCCGAAAACTTTAAAGAGGTTTTTAACAGTAATTGAATTTTCCATTCGTATTGGTTCTTCGTGTCAATTTTATAGTAAAAAAAGCGACGGTGAATTCCTGTCAAATTCAAATGCAGCAATTCACCAAACGCCTGATTTTATTTATGATTTAGAAGTAGTAACCAATATTTATGTTGAAGCGGGTTTGCCATTCGGCATCATTTACTCCCTGTGCCAGTCCCGTTCCAAAGTTTTGCGTCAACCAAGGCTGGTTTTTACCACGTGCAATGTCAACATAGGTGTAGACATTTCCAGCTGTAACCATAAAACCAATTATGTTTTGCTCTGAATCGTTGAAACCGTCAATACCTTTTTGGAAATAGGTATAGTCATTATAAAAGGTAAGACTCGAAATTGGTCCCCAGTCAACACCCCAGTTGTAACTCAATCCTGCAACGTACATATTCATCTCAGTTGCAACAGGATAGGGATCACCATAAGCGGCCATATAAACATAATCAACAGATTGACCTAAGTCATTCTGTGCATCAAAACCGTAATTGATCCACTCGCCTTTGAAGTTCCAATTACCATAATTCACATCAGTGTGAAGTGCCAGTGCGTAGCGGCTTGTGTTTTCATCAAGAGCGCTGTTGTAGATCTGCCCAAACTGTCCACTTGCGCCAATCTGTGCTGATCCTCCGCTAAACGGAAGTGTTTTTGTTAATCTCAGGTTAAACTGATTTCGCTCATGGTTTGATTGTGGCGTTTCATTTCCGCCAAGCACATAATCCCAGGGAGCTCCTCCGGTAATCGGAATAATGTCGTATGAATACCGTCCTGCTCCGCCATTACCAAATGATGCGGCTCCATATGCTGGTCCCGCTGGTTCAGGCTGAAAAAACCATGCAGCCATTAATGACCAATCATTTTCTTCTACCAGTGAATACTTCAGACCCATATCATGGTCATCTTCCATACCGGTATAATAAGGACCTTGAAACCACCAGCTGTGAGATGTATAAGTAAGATTTCCGAAAGGTACCTGAGTGACTCCAAACTGGACATTAGAATTTTCAGATGTATTGTACTGCAACCATCCCTGCTTAACAAAATGGGTATTAAAGGTTGGATAAAATCGATATTCAAAATTCAGAATAATATCGCTGTATTTGGCGTTCACGTTCAGTCTCCACGTATCCATGGTTAATGAACCATCTGTCATGTTAATATCATCATCCTCATAATCGGTCAGGACAACATTATAACGAACAGCCCCGCCAAAATTCACATAATCCTCACTCTCTTCCTGCGCGAATAACTCAGGATTAAAACCTGCGAATAACAATAATGCTAATGCGTAGCTAAATAGTCTCTTACTTTTCATCTTCCTCTTTTTTTAGTTAGAGTTTTTACATCACTCATATAAAGGCTTAAAGATCTGCAATAATTCCATATAATTTAAAAAAAATATGTTAAAGCCATAGATTTGTTCTATTTGTAAATCTATAAGCTATATTTTCCTCTATATAATTTTAATTTTTATTTAAGTCTATTGAACAAAAGCGCTTTCACCACGCAACTTTACATAAGTTTCTTATTCTAATTGTATGATTTATGCTATTTATTTTTTTTATATATCCTCGTAAAGACACTAATAAAAGCAATTATGATACACTTTTGCCCCAACCTCATACATTCCTTTCTCCTATTATCATATCATGAAACGAATATCTGATTCTACATTTTCTGAAATAGATCACCGACCCTGGCCAATACCTCAAAATCACTGGCTCTATTATCAGGAGTGGAATGAAGCTCTTTTCCTGCATTGGAAGATTCCACCAACCTTGCTGAAGCCGTTGCTACCACCAACCCTGAAGGCGGATGAAATCGACAACGCGTGCTACATTTCTCTTGTTGCCTTTACCATGAATCGTATTCGTCCCCGTTTTTTACCATCACTATCACTCATCTCCCGTTTTCATGAGGTGAATCTGAGAACCTACGTTGTGGCGGATAACAAACCGGGCGTTTATTTTCTGAGTATAGAAGCAGGGAAACGCATCTCCTCTTTTCTGGCGAAATCTCTCTCGGGTTTACCTTATACCTATTCTGATTTAAGGAGATCAGAACATTGTTACGAAGCAAACCATCCCGCGAAATCCTCTTATCTCAAGTCGACTTTTATTCCGGGCTCTGAGATTTCCGAAAACGAAAAGTCACCTCTCGAAATCTGGCTCACCGAACGATACGCGCTCTATCTCGATGTTGATGACGCTCTCTACCGATATGAAATTCATCATAAGCCCTGGAAGTTGCAAAACGTCACCCTGCGCAAACTTGATGTTAGCTACGAAGCCGGAGAAATGACTCTGAACCATGAAAACCTGCACAGCGCGCACTATTCGCCGGGCGTACAGGTGGTGAGCTGGCCACGGGAGCGTATTTTATAATTGGGATGATTCTCTGAAAATCACCGCCAGATGTATTTACGAAACGGCCTTTTCTAATAGCAAAGAATTTCGACGATTCCTTAATTTAACTTAGGTGAACAGTTCCTTTATCTGCCTCCTGAACTTCGGTGCCCCGCCATTGGCAGGATGACGAACGCCCGTGTATTCCCAGCCGAGCTCGTCCATCAAGCCTTCGCATTTTCGTCCGATGGCTACTAATTTGGCTTCGGGAAATAGTTCTTTAAATGAGGGTAACAGTTCGAGTCCGGCCGACAATTCATCCGCGCGGGGCGTCCGGTTGCTCAGCATTCCTTTGGTTTCGTCGTACGGATGCCAGGGAACCGCGTTCCACAATACCACGTCGTAGGTGTTAATTCCGAGTTCTTTTAATGCGCCCCACACAATCGTGCAGGTTGGCTCTGTCATCCCTTTTTCATTTACCGACGTTTTTGTGGTTCGTTGCGGCTCAACAGATCGAAATACATCGTTTGATGTCAGTTTTTTATGCGTGAGATGATTGAGCAGCAACCGTTCGGAGGTCATTGCCATGCCTGTGAAATGTCCGCCCTGATAGCCCAGAGCTTCGGCAATCAGCAAGACTTTTGCCCGTCCCGTTCTCTCATTCAGATATGCTTTTAACTGTTTTTTTCTGATCTGAGGAGCTGATTTTAACGCATCGTGTTCTTTATCCCGCTCAAACCAGGGATTGAACATATCTTCTGATGGTTTTTGTTTGAGCTTTTGAATAAATCCGTTGACTGTCATTTTCTCACAAAATCTTAATCTTAATTCAATTCAAGATGATATTCAGGGTGCCAGGTTTAAACCAATTCCCATTCCACCCCAGAGCAGTGTTCGTTCGTCAGTGGTGAGCATCACCCCGTTTATTCTAATAATAAACCCCTCACGCTCAAAAAAGCGATAGCCCACAAGCAGGTGCATAGCCAGAAATTTATTTTCAAAACCACGCATACTTTGATTTTTTGTTGTTTTCAGTAATCCCGTGAGTCCTAATCCCGTTTCCAGCTGATGGTCATCTCCAAACACATAAACAACTGTTGCCGGAACCGTTATGGCGTTGAGTAAAATTCCGCTGCTTGTGCCGATGCCAATTCTTCCGCCGTAGGTTTCTTCCCACAGCCATTCGTGACTAATTGACAACCCAATACCAGTTCCAAGTATTTCGCCGTGCATATTTCGCATGTAGATCTGTTTGGGATCAATTTCATTGTAATCAGGAACCTGCGCCACGGAAGATTGGAAGCTGATCATCATCATAAGAATGATGAGAGGTAGTAATTTTTTAATATGTGAATCGAGTCCCCGGCTCACTTTAATCCCGATCAAAGGTTGTTTCAGCAACGGTTTTTTCAATTCCAAGCAGGAAGCTTCGCCTGATATCATCTCCATACTCAAGATGCGTGATGTTCATCTGATCGGTGTACAGGGCAATGAGCATGGTATTTTCCACCTTCAGGGTTGATATTCCAGAAACTTCCTGCGCTTCGAGATAACACCAGACAACGTCATATTCGTGTTCTTTGCCCAGAAAACTAAGCTCCACCTGCTCTCCGTCCGCCTCAATCTTCAGATGATCGGTGATGTATTTTCCAATCCATTTGTCAGCATCTTCGTGCTCAAAACGCGTGGCTATATAGAGCGAATCAATTCCGTAAGCTTCTTGAATGCCGAGTTCAAGATCATTTACAAAAATTTTAGAGGTGACCTGTACCGCCTGTTCGTCCTCATTAACCAAAATAGTGGTGATACTCACGTAATAAGGATGAATCATTACAAAAAGAGCAACTATAAAAGCAAAAAACGCTGGCATGTCCGTGGAATTAGAAGTCAATGGGTCGCCGCTAAATTATCATTTTCTGCGTACTGTAAAAAGCGGATGGCTGAGATTGAGGTCAAGGTTGGAGCTCAGGAAAAGGAATGTAATCTGAGCTTCTCGAAATTTAGATTCTTTTTCCGTGGCTGAGTAAAGGTATTGAGAGGTTTTTCCCGAATCACATAATTCTAAAAAAATCATCAACGTTGATCACCATGATGACAGGTTACACATATTTCACCAACGACTTACCGTCAGGGGAATTTCATGAAATTCCCCTGACGGTAAGTCGTTGGCTACCCATCCGCAGAATTCAGGCACTACCCTTTTTCCTGACCTTTTTAACGGCTTCTGTGCTTTTTTTCCCGGTAAACAGCAGAAAATAATCCCTATTCTAATTTGATGGATATAATTCATTATTTTATCATTGTTTCATTTTCAGGATTACAGTTTGGAAACATCATTTTGAGAGATCAGTTTTTTTAGGATGATCACGCTGTTCTCCTTTTAATCTACTTCAGGAATAGAATAGATATGTCAACAGAACTTCCCATAATCGGACGTCAGGAGCGGGTGCATCTGCCGGATTTTAATCTGCGTTTTTTGCCCGCCAAAATTGATACCGGCGCCTATACATCAGCGCTGCACTGCACGTTTGTGGAAGAAATTCCCGGAACCGAGCGGATTCGTTTCAACCTTCTTGACCCGTCTTATGAGCTCTATCCTGAAAAACCTTTTGAGTTTCCCATCAAAGATCACCGTTCTATAAAAAACTCGTTTGGACAGGAAGCTGAGCGATATATTATTGAGGCCAAACTGGAGTTGATGGACTCTACTTTTATCACAGAGATTTCTCTAAGTGATCGCAGCAAACTCGAGTTTCCACTTTTGTTGGGGCGAAAAGCTCTCTATCATCGTTTTTTAGTTGATGTATCCCATCGAAACCTTTGGTATCGAAGCAAACAGAAAGTTGGTAAGAAGAAGAAAAAATAATACCGGGAATTTTTATCTCTGAATTTGAGTCCGTATATCTAACCAATCAGCCGTATTTTAACATCACTTTAACATAACACCTATTTATCATGCACATTGTCGTTTTATCGAGAGGACCTCACTTATACAGCACACGTCGCTTAACCGAAGCGATAGAAGCTCGGGGCCACAAAGCTACCGTAATTAACTATTTAAAGGCGTACGTGGTAGCCGAGGAGGACAAACCCACGGTTCATTTTGAGGGAAAAGCAATTGAGGGGATCGATGCAATTATTCCCCGCATCGGCGCCTCGGCAACGTTTTACGGAACAGCCATTGTTCGTCAGTTTGAGATGATGGATGTATTCAGCGTTAATAATTCCCAATCTATTGTACGATCACGAGATAAACTCAGAACGCTGCAAATTCTCACACGCGCAAACGTCGGAATGCCCAAAACCAGTTTTGCCCGAACTCCTGACAACAAGGATGATTTGATTCAACACGTGGGTGGAGCTCCGTTGGTGATCAAACTTCTGGAAGGAACCCAGGGCGTGGGTGTAATGCTTGCGCAGACAAAAAAAGAAGCGAAATCCATTTTAGAAACCTTTTTCGGATTAAAAGTCAACATTTTGGTGCAGGAGTTTATTGAGGAAGCCGGTGGCGCCGATCTGCGCGTGTTTGTTGTAAACGGAAAGGTTGTGGGAGCGATGAAACGTCAGGGACCGGAAGGAGAATTTCGTTCTAACCTCCACAGGGGCGGTTCGGCAAAGGAGATCACCCTCACCGAAGCCGAAGAGAAAACAGCCATCAAAGCAGCGAAATCACTGGGACTCCACGTGGCCGGTGTCGATCTTCTTCCATCCAAACGCGGACCGTTGATTATGGAAGTCAACTCATCACCCGGACTCGAAGGCATTGAAAAAGCCACAGGGAAAGACATCGCCTCTGAAATTGTTCAGTTTATTGAAAACTCGTCCAATCCCGAACACGGAAAAAATCTCGAAAATCTCTGATGGCGGATAAATCATACATCATCAACAACACACCAATTCCCGCGGGAAAAAAGACAGAGATTCAGCTTTACATCTCACGGCTTCCCACACACACCGATATTTTTCTTCCAGCCTACTGTTATCGCGGAAAAAGTGATGACGGCCCAACCATTCTGCTCACCGCCGGTTTACATGGTGATGAGATTAACGGAATCGAGATTTTACGAAGAATGGTGGCCGAAAACATGCTCATGCCCGACCGTGGTATGGTCATTGTTATGCCGCTGGTCAATATCTATGGGTTTCTGCAAAATTCACGCGGACTTCCTGATGGAAAAGATTTAAACCGCAGTTTTCCCGGAAGCAAACGTGGCTCACTTGCTCAGCGTGTAGCTCATACCATGTTGAATGATATTCTTCCACACATCGACTTTGGAATCGACTTTCACACCGGAGGCGCCAGCAGGACCAATTATCCACAGGTGCGTTGCGCATTTGAGTCGGAGCACGCGTTATCTCTCGCCAGACAATTCAGAGCGCCTTATATTTTAAAATCCCGTCTGATTGATAAATCCTTCCGAAAAGCGGCTTCAAGAAAGAAGAAAGACATTATCGTTTATGAATCAGGGGAATCATTGCGTTATGATGAGTTAGGCATTCGGTTCGGGATTGAAGGAGCACTGCGCGTGATGAAAGCCCGGAAAATGATTGATTATGCTCCATATGCCGATCCCTCTATTGAACTTATAGGTTCGAAATGGTTGCGTGCACGTTATGCCGGATTGTTTCACAGCAAGGTTTCTTACGGCGATGAAGTTACGAAAGGACAAATTATCGGATCCATCACCGATCCTTACGGAGATTGGTCGTACAAAATAAAATCTTCGGTTTCAGGCTTTGTCATAGGCATGAATCATTTTCCCGTAATGAACGCCGGCGATGCCATTTTCCACATCGGTTATAAGTAGGTTGGGCCATTGAAATGCTTTGGGATTTTCCCTTTGTGATCCTTTTGGGGATAGGTTGCAGTTTCCGTTACACGGTCATCTTTTGACTCACAGCCGTTGAGCAGGACGGCAGAGACCGTCCTTGGAGAATTTGGTTTTTCCGGACTCACTTCCGGAGGAAGTTAACACACGGTAGCTAAATCACGCGCTAAACAATATGTACGAGGAGACTGTGATTTCAATATTTCCAACTTCTTATCCGACGAGCTCAGGAGATTTTCGTTGATTTTCCTTTTCGGATTCTTTGATTCTCTCTGTTTTTGAATCTGACTCGCAGCCGTTGAGCAGGACGGCGGAGACCGTTCTTGGAGGGTTTTGGCTTTTCCGGGACCCCTGTCAGACGATCGGCATTCGCTAAAACTCTCAAGGGATCGGCTCCGCCATCCCGCATTTCTGACTTAGTTCCCGCAGCCTATCCTATCCTCAATTCCTTTTTTTTTAAATCCGCAAAATTCAAGGGTATGACAATCATGACGAGGAGGCTGGAATTTCATTATTTCCCATTTTTAATCGACGAATCACGAAGATTTTCTTTCAATCGGGCATCATGATGAATACAGTAGTATTGTTGGCAGATCAGCCAATCAATCAATCATCGCCTGAGATCCCGGCAGCAGGCTAACAGTGTTTCAAAGAGATGTTTCATGGACTGTGATGTGGTCTCCTGATTGAGCTGATCGAGCATACGATTTTGAAGCTGGCGCATTAGTGTGTGTTCTTCGCGCAGGCCTTCCTTATGGTGCTGATCTTCAGTTGTTTCCACCCGTCGTGGTTTACTTTCAATATCTATATGTGATTGTTCTCCTGAATTCACACTCTGAAATTAGGCTTCTCTCACTTTAAATTGTGTCAATCAGAAGACAAGAGCATTTTTTTGAAGCGGAAGTTCTTATATTTTTTATCCGTTAAGCAGGACGGCAGAGACCGTCCTTGGAGGTTTGGGAGAATTTGGAGGGATTAGGGATTAGGGATTCTGTATTTTGGATTCTGTATTTTTAAAATGCCACTTAATCCCATTCTATACTTTTACAAAAGGATTGTTCTTTTTCTCTTGCCCGATAGTTGTAGTGGGGCCATGTCCCGGATACACTGTGGTTTTCCCCGGAAGCTGATATAATTCATTTCGAATAGATCTGCTTAAGATTTCAAAATCACCACCCGGCAGATCCGTCCGCCCAATACTCATTTGAAATAGCGTATCTCCCGCTACTACACAATCCATTTCAGGTATGTAGAACGAAATATGTCCGGGAGCGTGGCCCGGTGTAAACCGTTTCTCAATGTGGATCTCCTGCCAGGTCATATCTCCCGACTCCAACGACTGAATCTCAGTCGTTATTGGTTCCACTTTCACCCCAAACATAGCCGCGTGCTGTTCAAATCCATCGATAAATCGTCGGTCATCATCATGTAGATACACAGGAACATCATAGTCATTTACCACTTGCTGAAGCCCGATAACGTGATCGATGTGGGCGTGAGTCAGATAGACAGCCTCGAGGTCAAGTTCGTTAGTATCGAGGTAGATTTTCAATTGCTGATGCTCGGAATTGTTTGAAAAACCAGCGTCGAATAAGATCGCTTTGCCGTTATGATGAAGCAGATAGGTATTTTGTTGAAATGGATTTACGGTAAAAAGATGAATATTCATAGAGACAGAAATGGTTTATTTGGTAATAGAAATCTTCTCCAAGATAAGGAAAATGTATCGGGTAATGAGCATTTAAACCCGAGGCTACAAGACGGTTTTAAAAACTGGTCAAACTCTGTTTTGCGTTCCAAAATTCAGTTCAATTCGTTCTCAGTCCACAGGATTTACACATCATTATGTTTTAAAGCGGGAAAGTCGCAAATGGATACAAATTGAATTGAGACCAAAGCCCAAAATGCGGGACGGCAGAGCCTTCGACCTACTGGCGGACTCGATGTGTGCATGACAGTTGAGCCTCCGACTGAACGTCGGACTGGATTGTTGGTTTTACCGCAATTTTGCGACACGAGCATTTACATTCAGTCACGATATTTAAGATCTGATCAGGATAAATTCAGCGTTATTATTTGATAAGCGACATTTTTCCCGTGCTTTTATCCTTTCCGGCGTGGACCTGATAGATGTAGATTCCACTCGACCAGCTTCCGGCGTTAATTTCATGATTATGAAATCCTGTATTCATCATGCCGCTGCTTTGCCAGGAATAGACGAGTTGTCCGAGAATATTGAACACTACAATGCGCACCTGTCGGGGCTCAGGCAAGGCAAACTTCAGCTGAGTACTGGGATTAAAGGGATTGGGATAGTTGGGATAAAGCTCAAATTTAGTCGGCACGGTTTCATCAATCACTTCGGTAACCTCGTCTTCGTTCGAGCTAAGCAACACCGTATAGATAATATCCATTGAGATAACACCCTGATTAGGAAACCAGGTTTGACTCTCATCATCATCAATAATAGCCTCAACGGTATAGCCCCAATGAACGGTATCAGCCCGGGCGGTTTCTTTGAGTCCTTTTTCTTCGAGCAAAGAGTCGAGCAATCCGAAACTCAGATTGATAGATCTGCTGTTACCTCTCAAATCACTTATAAGAGTATCCCGTACGGCGTCAGGTTTATTGGTGTCATACAGTTCAAACTTGTATGAGATAGAAGCATTGGGATTTTCTGTAATCAATCCGCTCCATTCAATTCCAACACCATCGGTGTCAAATCCCTCAATATTTACAAAATAAGCGTTTTTAGTGAATTGGAAATAGGGGTCAAGTCCACGGCGCACAAAGCTCAAAGTGTCATGTACCGATGTTGGCATGGTTGAGAGCAGAGCCTGACTTCCTCTGTAATTCCGTGCTCTGATACTGTAATAGATCTCTCCGGGTGTATTCAGGTTCACAAATCCATTGTTAATCAACAGCGTGTTAATCTCCTGAAGACTGAGTTTAAAAACGGGCGAGCTTTGCCTTTTATACAGTGAAAATCCGCTTCCCTTTTCAAAATCGCCTGCATTTCTCGAAATCAGCAGGTCGTAATTGATCGTTCTTCCATTTGTATCAGCACTTGCTTCCGATTCAAAGCGAACAGTCTGAGTTCCCTCTCCTTCAATTTCCAATAATGAGTTGTTTAAATCACTAAGCAGGTCAAATGGCTCAGGATAAGCCGCGAAATAGAAGCTGTTAGAAATGCTGTTACCCGCTCCGAGATTATCGCGTACCGTGTAGGTCAGCTGAACCTCAGTGTCATCATCAGCCCCGAATTTAACACGGGTACTTGTTGTAGAATTTGAAAGAATGGTGGAATCCCGTACCACTGAATTTCCGGTTCTGACCGTGGTATAATATTTATTAACCTCAATCGGGCGGCTTCCTTTATTTACTGCAAAAACAACCTCAACTGAATCACCAATTTCATTTATTATAGAAGGGCGAATAGCCAAATTGGCGGTTGGAGGATTTAAACGACCCGTGTAGACATAAACCACTCCAGATGAGATATTTCTGGTGGGAGAAGAAAACACTGCGCCGGGTGCGCCAATCAACAGATCATCAATTTCATAAGGATCGATATTAGTGAGTGTGCTCAAATTATCAACTGTGGTTACCGATGTACCAAACTCCTGCAGAATTCTGTTTGTGGGAGCATTTATTGTATTTGCCAGCTGTCCGTTTTGGTTGAACAACAATACTCTTCCAACGTTCTCTCCGGTGTAGGGAGCTCCGACCACCAAATCTCGTTGGGCATCAAAGTTAAAATCACCATTAAAATCAGTGCTAAAACCAAATCCTTTCGTGCTGTTAGGTCCCAGCAGCTTGTGCTGCGCTCCGTTGGGAGGCATCACGCCAATCTGAGTAGAATCGGGCCAGTTTTCCCGTCCTTCATATAACGCCATCCGGCCATTTTGATCGCCGTCTGACACCAGCCCGAACTCATCGAATCCATCCTGGTTTATATCTCCGTAATCAAATATTCTGCCGGCATAAAGTGTGTTATTGGTTCGGCCGCCAATTACGCTGATAGCATCACCTTCCGAAAACATCACCTGTTCGCCATCTAAATCTACCCCAAGAAAAAGGTAGCTAATTCCCGCAAGCTGAGCGTAAGCATTACTTTTTGTGGCTGAAACGATAAAATCGGGAGAATCATCATCATCAATACGAAGTGATTTAACCGTGGCTCCGAATAGTTCAAAAGCTCTGGTTCCCTGTAGAATATGTGAGGCAAGGGAAGTTGATGAATAGACAGATTCCTCTCCTATTGCCGGGAATGAAGATAGCTGATTAAATATATATGCCCGCCCTTTGAAGCCGTCATATGCACTTGCTCCGATAATCAAACCGTTTCCACTGGCTTCTGATTCCGGGTAGTCAATTTCAGCCATAGAAGTACCGAAACGTTCAGATCGCACTCCATGAATCGTAACGAAAGGCCTGCTTTCAAATGATTTATTTGAATCCTGATAATAGATAACCACTCGTCCGCTGTCGGAAAGCGCTCTTGGCTCAGCAACCACTATTTCGGGGAGATTGTCGTTTGTTAGTGATGCGAGAATGAAATTTTCACCTAATCGCTCTCCCTCTTCGGTTCCGGTTAATACAATATGATCATCGGTTAAAAGCGTATCGGAATCAAGCGTACCAGAGTAGCGGAAGATAGCGCCACGCTCGTTGTCGTATCCCGGGGCTCCGATAAAAATCTGTCCCGCCCCGCTATGATAACGCACAGTTCTCCCAAACTCAGCGTCGGTATCACCGCCGCCGATTGTGGCATACTGCCCTAATTGAATAGATTGTGCGGACGCATCAATACCTGAAATGCACAGAATCAGGGTAACGATGCAGGAAAGAAATTTCATGTTGAATGCGGGTTGTAACTGTTCTCTATAGGCCAAACTGTTTTGATGTATAAACTACTCATTATTAACAATTATTATGGTGGAAGGCAATAAAATTGAAAAGATTTAATAAGTAATTTTCTATCAGGCTTCCAGTATTGACTTTTGACAAAAATTCTGCCAAATCTGATCGCAACTGCCATTTAAGACTCCAAAACCTGACAGGTGCTCAACGCAAACAATGTTGAAATCTCAGCGCTGTTGATATCCGACGGTCGAACAATCCCTGAAACCTGTTTTGTGTTCTATTTTATGCAGCGATTATTCCTTTATAATGATTCCCCATTTTCTCACTTTGTCTGCCAAAACTCGGATTACAAGAATTTCTCATCGTGTACTTTGAGCCAAAACATTAGCCAAATGCTTCTATTGAGCGATTTCCATCTCTATATCCTGTATGAAGAAAAAGAGTTTATTTTGTATTGACATAGATTTGAAAACCCATTATCTTTGGTTCCTCTTTGAAATCGGGGAGTGGCGCAGTCCGGTAGCGCATTCGCTTTGGGAGCGAAGGGTCGCAGGTTCAAATCCTGTCTCCCCGACATTTGATTTATTGATTAACAATTACTTTGGTAAACATTCTGACTTCAAGCCACATTGGCTGAAGGGTCGAAGGTTTCCCGAAGCCTCGGGATCTCCCCGACATTTGAGTTAGTACTTCCTTTGGAATTGCTGACTTTCTGTACTTTGATTTATTGATTCAGAAATATTGTTTGTTACGGCAGAGCAGATATGTCCTGTTGAGCAGTTTATAGAGCTTTAGAACAGCCTGAGCGCCCGTAGCTCAACCGGATAGAGCAACTGCCTTCTAAGCAGTAGGTTACAGGTTCGAGTCCTGTCGGGCGTACCATCTTCTACTTTCAACCGTATCATTTTTTCAGCAGGCGACATGGCCGAGTGGCTAGGCAGAGGTCTGCAAAACCTTTTACGGCGGTTCGAATCCGCCTGTCGCCTCACAGTCTCGTAGTGACATATTGCTGTTAACAAGACAATACTACTTTCAGATTTATGCCGCGTTCGTCTAGGGGTCCAGGACGCCGCCCTTTCACGGCGGTAGCACGGGTTCAAATCCCGTACGCGGTACTTTGGAGTTGGGAGTTGTTAGTAAAGAGTTGTGAGTGTTTTGTCAATAAAACACTCACAACTCTTTACTAACAACGACTAACGACTCTAAAAAAACACGGAGCTTGTAGCTCAGTCGGTTAGAGCGCCAGGTTGTGGCCCTGGAGGCCGTGGGTTCAAATCCCATCAGGCTCCCTCCTTTTTTTTGTTTGAAAGTAACTATTTGTCACTGTTCCCATTCACTATTTTTGAGTCAACGATTATTTTTGCACCCTTTTACGCCGCGTTCGTCTAGGGGTCCAGGACGCCGCCCTTTCACGGCGGTAGCACGGGTTCAAATCCCGTACGCGGTACAAAGCCGGAATTCAGTTATGAGTTCTGGCTTTTTTAATTTAACCAACCACTCTTCACGTCAGTAGCTCTGGTTATCGCAACGCGGACACGTTGTGTAAATCGCCGTACGCGGTACAATGCCAGGATTCAGTTATGAGTCTTGGCTTTTTTTATCTCCCTAACCGCCTTTTTACGTCGGTAGCACAGGTTCCCGCAACGCGGACACGTTGTGTAAATCGCCGTACGCGGTACAAAGCCGGAATTCAGTTATGAGTTCTGGCTTTTTTAATTTAACCAACCACTCTTCACGTCAGTAGCTCTGGTTATCGCAACGCGGACACGTTGTGTAAATCGCCGTACGCGGTA
>Ga0306910_1000144_pt1 | contig 43872 bp, 55 predicted proteins | sample AntRauMFilla2698_FD_190438 | JGI IMG/M metagenome (GOLD analysis project Ga0306910, IMG submission 190438) | Saline lake microbial communities from Rauer Islands, Antarctica - Metagenome Filla 2 #698 (v2) (version 2) | ecosystem: Environmental > Aquatic > Non-marine Saline and Alkaline > Saline ... | reverse complement strand
GCGGTTACCAAGCTAAATAACCGCCCACGCAAACGTCTCAACTATTTAACGCCACGGGAATTCTTAGAAAAAGAAGGTGTGCGTTTGAGGTGATTATTTACGTGATACAACTCTGAGGTGAATCGGGGGCGAAAAAGCTCCCACCATTTCGCCCCCAATTCAGTTGCGATTTAGGCAAGGGTGACGTATAGTACCGGCACCTTGCTCTTTTGAGCAGTTTTCTAATCTACTCTCGCGAGCAGTGCAGGAAGAAATCATTATCATTCATTATATAGATATTTATGGCTAGAGCATTTCCAATTGAAAAACTACGAAACTTTGGAATCGTAGCGCACGTTGACGCTGGCAAAACGACTACGTCAGAACGTATTTTGTTCTACACCGGTATGTCACACAAAATCGGTGAGGTACACGACGGAGCAACCGTGACTGACTGGATGGAACAAGAACGAGAGCGTGGTATCACCATTACCGCCGCCGCGATTTCTTGTAACTGGACCAAAACCTTAGAAGAAGATCGCACTTCAAAAGATCTTAAGTACACCTTTAACATTATTGATACGCCGGGACACATCGACTTTACCGCCGAAGTAAAGCGGTCGATGCGTGTGCTCGACGGAGCGGTGGTGGTATTTGACGGCGCGGCTGGAGTAGAACCGCAAACCGAAACCAACTGGGGGTATGCTGACGAAGCTGGGGTACCGCGAATTTGTTTTGTAAACAAAATGGACAAGCTGGGAGCGGACTTTGAATCTTCAGTCAAATCTATCCACGATCGTCTGTCATCAAAAGCGGTGCGTATCCAACTACCAATCGGTGCCGAAGACAAAATGTCTGGCGTGGTAGACCTTATTACCATGAAAGCCTACCGTTTTGCTGGTGAAATGGGGATCTTGGTAACTGAAGAAGAGATCCCAGCTGACATGCTAGAAGAAGCACAAAAGTGGCGTGGTGAACTCATCGAAAAAGTGGTCGAACACGACGACGTGATGATGGAAGCGTACTTTGGTGGGGAAGAACCAACAGTAGATGCGTTAAAGGCAACTTTACGTAAGGCAGTGCTCGCGAACGAAATCTTTCCAATTATGACTGGTACGGCACTACAAAACATCGGTGTACAACTAGTACTCGATGCGGTGGTCGACTACCTACCAGCTCCAACCGATCTACCTGATACTCAAGGTCATGATCCTAAAGACGAAGAAGTAGTTGTGACCCGCAAGCCAGCTGATGACGAGTCAATGTCATCTTTGGTATTCAAGTTACAGGACGATAAGTTTGTTGGTCAGCTGGCGTTCTTCCGGGTGTACTCTGGAACAGTGACTTCAGGTACGTATATATTGAATGCCAGTACCGGAAACAAAGAACGAGTCGGTCGAATCGTACGTCTGATGGCTGATAAGCGTGAAGAAGTGGATGAAGTGTATGCCGGAGAAATTGCCGCTGCGGTGGGTATCAAGGAAGTAAAGACATCACACACCCTGTGTTCACTCGATAACCCGATCTTGCTCGAAACCATTACCTTTCCAGCACCAGTGGTAGCAGTGAGGGTTGAGCCAAAGACAAAGCAAGACCAAGAAAAAATGGGCGTGGCACTCAAGCGACTGTCTGACGAAGACCCAACGTTCACAGTTTCAACCGATGAAGAAACCCTCGAGACGATCATCGCCGGAATGGGTGAGTTGCACCTTGATATTTTGGTTGACCGCATGAAGCGAGAATTTGGTGTCGAAGCCAACATCGGCGCTCCACAAGTTGCCTATCGAGAAACTATCCAAGGAACAGCTTCGGCCGACCACAAGTATGCCAAGCAATCAGGTGGGCGAGGGCAGTACGGTCACGTCAAGATCAACATCAAACCACTAGAGCCACAAGCGCTCGGTGAAGACGGCGAACCAGTCAAGCTAGCAAAGAATGTCACCCGTGAAGATCACTTTGAATTCGTTAATAACATCAAGGGAGGAGTTATTCCACAAGAATATATCCCAGCGGTGATGAAAGGGTGTAAGGAAGCGATGACGAGAGGCTTCGTTGCTGGCTACAAGATGGAAGACGTCTCAGTTGAGCTATACGATGGTTCATTCCACGATGTTGACTCGAGTGAAATCGCCTTTAAATTGGCCGGTATCAACGCCTTTAAAGAAGCCGCTGCTCGCGCAACTCCAGTTATCCTCGAGCCGATCATGAAAGTAGAGGTTAGAACACCCGAAGAATACATGGGAGATATCCAAGGCAACATCTCAAGTAAGCGCGGACAGCTCGAGGGTACGACTGAGGTAGGAGGCAAGACAGTCGTCAACTCGCAAATCCCACTTTCAGAAATGTTTGGCTACACCAACACCCTGCGCTCAATGACGCAAGGTCGAGCCAGTATGACTATGGAATTTGACCACTACGCCGTGGTACCACCAAACGTGGCTGAAGATATCAAAAAAGCACGAGGTATTACCGCTTAGGTATATTACTCGAGCTCTAAAAATCACATAAAACAGCGTAGCCATCGGCTACGCTGTTTTATTGCTATGCACAGTGCAATGCATTATTGCAATTTCAAGCTGCTATTATGTAATAAACAAAAATATATGTCATTATCACTATACAAATCCATATTATTAGTCGCGACAATATTACTTGGTTTTGTTGTAAGTACCGGTTCTGCCGCAGCACAAACCAATATTCCAGTAGATGGTGTCGATCTACAGGGATTTGCCTGGAGTGCGTACGATGTTGACCCTAGACCTGGTACTGCACTGGCTGGACTTGGCTGGATTTCTATGAATTGTGACATGGTCGGTAGTTCAGAGCCAGGGAGCTGTGCTGCTGCTGGTAACTACAAAGTAAGCTTAGAATCAGATGGTAATCTCACCGGCTATGCGTGGTCGAGCACTGTGGGTTGGATTAGCTTTGATCCAGTCGGTCCGTATCCTTCAGGTCCTGGGACGATTGCTACTACTGCATTAGCAGTCAGCGGCGACTATAATAATACCCTTACTTATGGTGGCTGGGCTCGTGTTTGTGCGGCTACACCTGACCCTGACACTTGTTCTGGTGTTGGAGCAAACGAGCGTGCTGGTGGCTGGGACGGCTGGATATCACTTGGAGGAAGAGCAAACGATGGATCAAATTATGCTCTTGCAATTAATGGGCCGGATGGTTCTGCACCAACATCATTTGGGTGGGGTGGTCCGATCGTGAGTGGTTGGATTGCATTTTCTGAAATTACGTATATTCCGCCCGCACCCACTCCCGCAAGCGCGATTACGATTACTCTAGACTGCCCAGATGGACAAGTGTCAAGAGACTCAAATCAAAATTGTGATTACAAGATCCAAACTAATCCGCCAATCGAAACGGAATGTGTAATCGAGCCTAGTACTAGTGAACGTGACCAATCTTTCACTTTAGCACCCACAATCGGAATATTTACTGGATCAGTTACCGTTACACCGTTTGGATTCACTACGTATAAAGCTACCTGTACCGATACTTCTGATCCTGATAATAGTACGACTGTAACAGATACTATAGACGTACTGCCGCTAGCAACCTTAGATGACTTATATTACGTTACAGGCGGAGTTACGTTTGCAACTGGTACATTGAGTACTTCAGGCATCTATGATTACGTGGACATTAGTATGCGGGTTGGTGGTACTCCAGCAGGAGCAACTGGGATAGGATATTCAGTTCGTCTTGGTCCCACAGACGATAATGTTACCGAAACTGGCACTTTTGGTGGAAATGGTGGTAATCCAGTTACCATAAACGTTCGACTTAATAACGTCCGGTATAATGCAGCCGTTCCGTATCGTTTAGCAATCGATACAAGTAACGCTATTGTAGAGTCAAATGAAGAAAACAATATCCGGGCAGGGGTGTATGACCTATCCCCAATTGCACCGACTATAGGAATAGGAGTAAACGACGTTGTACGGTCAGGTACTCCAGCTGAGTTAGAGCTGTCTGTTTCAACCACACTCGAGGCTACCTGTACAATATTTGCCCCAGGGCTAACAGGTGAGGTGGTGGTGGTTGCAGCGGGGAGTGTAGATGCAACCATCAGTCGAACGACTGCACCACTATTCAACAGCACAACTGTCTTGGTAGAGTGTTCCGTAGATCCAGATCTACCTCCCTATCAACAAACCAAAGTCATAGAAGTAACACCATCTTTGCAAGAGGTATAATATAAAATATATGGATCAACCAAACACACACACCACAATGGAACGAGTCGTTATGTTTTCACTTGTTCTAATTGCGGGCGCCCTACTTGCGTACGCTGTTTACTTCTATGTCATCCTAGACACAACTCAACCGGTAGAATCCCCACCTCCAGAACCAGAGATGTCCGAGATTGACAAACTCAATGCTATCGCAGCAAGAATAGAAGCCAGCAACCCCACTCCACCCATGACGGACGAAGATGTAGAAAAAATTGAAGCCGTCACTGCTCGAATAGAAGCCAGCAACCCCACTCCACCCATGACGGACGAAGATGTAGAAAAAATTGAAGCCGTCACTGCTCGAATAGAAGCCAACAATCAGACCGTATCCATAACTGAATAATAATTAACTATGAAAACACTAATCAACAAAAGTATAAAATCCCTCCAACAAATCGGTATCCTCACCATTACCCTTACCATTGCGCTTGGAGCAAACTTCGCCTACGGACAATGGACCAGTCCAACCGAATCTCCAGTCGGTCAAAACATAGCATTACCAATTCACACTGGTCCTGTGAATCAAACCATGTTCGGAAGTCTGCAAGTCACCAACAGACTGACTGTTGCGGGCAATCGTCCATTTATTACTATAGCTGAAACCGAAACTGGTAATAACTCTTACCGTTTCCTTCTTAACTCAGCAGGATCGCTATTTCTCCAGCACTCCAGTGATGGAGATGTGAGTCAGACTAATGTTATGCGATTTAATTCAAGTGCCAATTCTGTTGACTCTCAAGAATACGTACAATTTTCAAGACAAACACGATCACCGTCATATTGTGATATGAGAGGTAATAACTGTTTATATCCTGGAAATCCAGAATTTGAACTAACAGAAAATAATTACGGATATTCGCGAATGCGTATCAAGGACGATATACCAGTTGGTAACGATATGTCTAGTCGATCGTTTCCAGATTTACCTATAAATTTACCTTCTAAAGTTACCTTTTATACTGCCACGCAGGATAACGCCGACTACATTTGTCGCAGCGAATACGACATGCAAAAAGGGTATTGGTGGCGAACTGAGAGACCTGCAAATCCTGGATGGGAAGGAGGTAATATAGCTATTGCTACATACAATCCAAACGTTCAAGGTTCGACAGAGATGCTCTGTGATACTGGAACAGATTGTGTTCAAGAAGGTTATACGATTGGACATTCATTAATTTGCTATGATTATAATGCGTTTGAAAACTTCGATCCTTTAAACAGTCAACAGTCTCAAAGTTGGTATCAGGCTCCACGCAATAACCCTTCATGCTCTCAAGTTTGTAGTGATCTTGGCCTTGAGTCTAGGCCAGATCCTGCTTACAACGGGTCCGTGTGTGCGTCAGGTGAATCTAGAATATCTGATTCTCGGATTTCTTACACGCATGGTACCTGGGGATCGGGTATCGCTAACGCGACTTATGAAACGGGAAATATGTGTTATTCACAAAATTCTAAGCAAGATGGAGATGGTACTGATATCACCGTTGCTTGCCACTGTCTCTAAGTAAAGCTCCAAAATGAAAATACTATAGTAAGTATCCTTCTCAATAAGCGAACAAAGTAGATCCATACACACTGCCATGCAGTGTGTATTTGGTTAGTATCTATCTTTGGGAGCAAACCCCTCACCTTCTGGCGATCCTTTCAAGAAGATGGTAGACTCACCAAGTGAAGCTATACTGCAAAACATCCCATACCGTCTTCGACTGCAATACCATCTCATATGGATCAGACTTTTTAACGGTCAGAATGCTGCCGCGACAGTGATGATGCCTGTAATTCCGATGTCACAGGGTGCGGCCAATTGTTCTAGTGAACAAGAGGACTGCGTAGTATTCTTCATTGATTAATGAAAACCTTCAGCTGACTACGTTGTTCAGGGGTGATGGTGTTCAGCATCAGCTACTCTTTATTAATGGATTAAATCTAGAATTTGGAGCTAACAACGAGGTAGTGCAGGAATGCCGAGTACGATTCACTCACTTCAATAACTCCGGCAGTGGTAGTAGTCCATCAGAGGAGTTGCTAGTTCGTGGAACAAGTAATGACGAATTTGCAGTGTACGCATCTATGGATAGAAATATTGCAGTGAGCAATCCAACAGAAAGATTTATTGACAATAGTGACGGAAGCAGCGGATACTACGATGTTGGTAGAACCCGGTCTGAGAGGGATGCGCTGAATGCATTATCTGGAGATACGAGAAACGATATTCGTTTTGTTCCACTACGAACAGGTAGTTATGCCCGAGCTGTCCTCAATAACGGAAACCACGCTGCTATCGCGAATGTTCTGTCATGTACAAGATTGTAGTAGCTAATATGCATACGACTTCAAGGCTTTGCCAGACTTTGACCCACTCAATAGTTAATCGGCAACGATAGCTCTGATATGCACAAGAAAAAACCTGCCTTTGCAGGTTTTTTCTTGCAAAAATAGCACGCTCTGCTACACTGCTGCGTATCCGCAACAGGTGTCACAACTTGTTAGGAGCGAAATATATATTGCTCTTTCACACGTTTCTTGGTTAGTACCAGAGACGCGGCGTTCTCGCGCCGTCTCTAGTACTTGCAAAAGAAACTCACGCTTTTTCGAGCGATTGTGTGCGGATTATTACAAGGAAGCTTTCTGTGATTTCGCTGGAGTCCTAAAAGTTCCAAAGTACGGGCGAAGCATGAGATGGAGTTCAAATCGAACATACGTTCGATTTGACCGAAACGAAGTGCTGCAGCCGTAGTTTGGAGCTTGGTGGCCCAGAGCAACACACAATCGATTGTTATGATTGCGTCGAAATTACACACAGCTTCAGATACTAATAGTATTATTTATGGCAGATGCATTCGATCGATCAAAAGATCACATTAACGTAGGGACCATTGGTCACGTTGACCACGGTAAGACTACTTTGACCGCTGCAATCCTCACCACCCTTAATGCAAAGGGTGAGGGATACTCAGCAAACGTAAAAGACGTTGGAGAGATTGACAAGGCTCCAGAAGAAAAAGCGCGTGGAATTACTATTTCGCTTTCACACTCAGAATATGAATCTCCAAAGCGACACTACGCACACATCGATGCGCCAGGTCACGCTGACTACATCAAAAACATGATTACTGGTGCTGCCCAGATGGACGGAGCTATCCTTGTGGTGGCTGCAACCGACGGTGCCATGCCACAAACCAAAGAACATATCCTTCTAGCCAAGCAAGTGGGAGTACCAAAGATGCTTGTATTCCTAAACAAGTGCGACATGGTAGACGACGAAGAAATGCTCATGCTTGTTGAAGAAGAGCTACGTGAAGACCTCACAAAAGCTGGCTATGACGGTGAAAACGCACCAATCATCCACGGTTCAGGTCTGAAGGCACTTGAAGGAGATGCTGAATACCAAGCTAAGATCATCGAGCTAGTAGATGCGATGGACTCATACTTCCCAACGCCAGAACGAGAACTCGACAAGCCATTCTTGATGCCAATCGAGGACATCTTCTCAATTGAAGGACGAGGTACTGTGGTAACTGGTCGAGTAGAGCGAGGAATCGTAAAGGTTGGTGAAGAAGTAGAAATTGTTGGTATCGAAGACACCAAAGTAACGACTGTTACTGGAGTTGAAATGTTCAACAAGCAGCTAGATCAAGCGCAAGCAGGAGACAACGCTGGTATCTTGCTCCGAGGAACCAAGAAAGAAGACGTACACCGAGGACAAGTACTAGCCAAGAAGGGTTCAGTAACTCCGCACTCAGAATTTGAAGCAGAAGTATACGTTCTTTCAAAAGATGAAGGTGGACGACACACACCATTTTTCTCAGGGTACAAGCCACAGTTCTACGTTCGAACCACTGACGTAACTGGGGATGTAACCCTAGCTGATGGAACTGAAATGGTTATGCCGGGAGATACTGCAACCTTCAAGGTGAAGCTTGTAGCTCCAGTAGCCATGGAAGAACAAACTAACTTTGCGATTCGTGAAGGAGGTAAGACTGTAGGGGCTGGTGTTGTAACTAAGATTGTTGCGTAAGCAAAATCACTAATCATCAACATCTATGGCAACAGACACTACATCATCAAGCGACAAAGCAGCTGGCGCAATCAATAAACTCCGCATTCGAGTGCGTGCTTACGAGCATAAAATTCTTGATAGTTCTGTAAAGCAAATTATTGACACCGCTATGCGCTTTGACGCTACCGTAGTTGGACCGATCCCACTTCCGACAGAAATCAAGAAGTACACAGTCAATCGTTCAACTTTCGTGCACAAGGACGCGCGAGAACAATTTGAAATGCGTACACACAAACGTGTGATCGACATTCTCAACCCGAGTCCAAAAGTGGTAGAGGCACTCACAAACCTCTCGCTCCCATCAGGAGTCAACATCGATGTAAAGATGATGTAGCCCAAAATAAGGAACGTAGTGACTATATTTTGGGTTCACCAGGACTTTGTTCTTTCCTAGACAAAGTATCGGTGAGCACAATCTAAAGTACGTAGTGACTATATTTTGGGTTCACTAGAGCTTTACTCTAAATATTGAGTAAAGTATCGGTGAGCTTGAGCAAACGAGCGTAAGCGACCATTGCAAAAGTTCTCCCGGAGCTACTTCATAATAGGTAGATGTTCCGCCAAAGAGACATCATCCAGGTAACTGATCAAAGTTGCTTCCATCAATGTTCAGGCACTATTGCCACAACAAAACCCGCTACCAGAGCGGGTTTTGTTGTATCTTAAAATTGAGTAACCAAAACCGCGGTATGTTATCTGTAGATGTGCGTGATGCGTTATCCACAGTTGTCCCCAGGAGGGTGTTGCAGTTTTGTATCAAGCTGGCACTATATAGGTACAGACGGAGGGCGCAATGCATGTATGCATTGCGCCCTTCTCCGTTTGTACAAGCTAGAGGACTCTATCAGGAAGAATCAAGCAAAGCAGTAACGTGAAGCGAAGTTATAACGAGGGCCACAATGGGTGGATGCCTCAGAACATTTTTGTTCTTTAAAAATTAATGTAAAACGTTTATGGAAAATCAAACTCCATTAAGTCAAAGTATGAGTCAAATGAATAGCGAGAATACCTGGATGGTACATTGCTTGAGTTTAGCAACCATTGGTATGCTAACCTACATGCAACTTGCTCCGATCATCGCCTAGCGATTAGATCACATTTGATTACCAACTTAATTAATAAAAGCCGCACGACACATCGTCCGTTGTGGCTTTGTTGATTGAGATTACTCTTTTTTAGAGTAGGCCGGTGAGCCCTGACTACTGCGAATGTAACTTGCCGTCAGTCAGCGGTAATTTCAGCTGAGAGGATCAGACACCGCCCATTTGGGATCTGGCTGCCCGTGCAGTTTGTGCAGTTCTATGGCTGCCTGCGGATCTCCCTCAGCGGCTAACTTTCGAATAATGTTGATGTCTTCGTCTATCTTCATATCTCCACCTGTGCGACAATTTTTTATACCATACCCTTGCTTTTTTATCTAGAATCCGTATACTCTCACTCAGCTGTGAAGACCTATGTACACGGGTAACTGTGGACCAATGGGCACAAACCGCGCGAAATTTTTGTTTCCGTGAGCTGTGCTCGCGAACAATAATTTCGCGCGGTTTGTAGTATGGGTCTGCAGTTTTAATAGACAAGTAAGGTTCATACAAATGAAATTTATTCTCGGAACCAAAACTGGCATGACGCAGGTCTTCACCGAAGATGGACAATGTCACGCAGCCACCGTACTAAAAGTAGCACCAGCGACCATTTCGCAGGTAAAAACTACCGAAGTAGATGGCTACGATGCAGTCCAACTTGCGTCTGGTACTCAAAAGGAGCACCGAGTCAGTAAAGCTGCCAAGGGTCACTTTGGATCAGCTGTAGCCGTAGCTCGCGAATTTCGAGCTCGACCAGGCTATAACGAATCAACCGATGGTATTGAAAAAGGTGCAACACTTGATGCATCTGTCTTTGAACCTGGCGATGACATTACCGTTTCTGCTATTAGTAAAGGAAAAGGCTTTCAGGGTGTTGTGAAGCGACACAAATTTGCTGGTGGACGACGGTCACACGGACAGAAGCACTCTGAACGTGAGCCGGGGTCAATCGGAGCGACTGGAATTGCTCGCGTTCTCAAAGGGACACGAATGGCTGGACGCATGGGTGGTGATACTATCCAAGTAAAAGGTCTTAAGGTACTCCAAGTTAACGTTGCAGAAAACATCTTAGTCGTATCTGGTGCAGTGCCAGGACGACGCGGAACTTTAGTAGAAGTGTTCAGCACACCTAAATAATCACTGATATATGAAATCAACAATCTATACCCGTGAAGGTGCAGAGAAAGGTGAGGTAACTCTTCCAGAATCTGTATTTGGTGCTGCGTGGAACGCAGACTTAGTTCACGAAGTGGTGGTGGGAATGCAAGCAAACGCCCGTGAAGGCACTGCTCACACCAAAGATCGAAGTGAAAAGCGTGGTGGTGGTCGAAAGCCATGGCGACAAAAGGGAACTGGTCGCGCGCGACACGGTTCAAGACGGTCTCCGATTTGGACTGGTGGTGGTGTGACGTTTGGTCCACGATCAGAAAAAGACTACTCAGTTAAAATCAACAAAAAAGTACGCGCTAAAGCCTTTGCAACTGTGTTGTCTAAGAAATTAGCTGACAACGAAGTAATCTTTGTTGACACGCTAGCAATGGACGAACCAAAAACCAAAGATGCCTTGGCAGTAATCAAAGCGCTAGCTAAGGGATCAGGAAACGACTCGCTTGCCACCAAGCGAAAGAACGCAGCCCTCGTTGTACTATCAGATCGTAATCTTGCGACTGAAAAAAGCTTCCGTAACTTTGGTAATATCGAAGTTGCACAAGCCAAGGACATCAACCCAGTTGATCTTCTCACTTACAAGTATGTTGTTGTGAGCGACCCAAGCGCCGCTGTCGAAATATTCGCAGCTCGAATGGGTGCTACAGCTCCTAAGTCAAACTAACATGGCCCTCTTTGGATCTAAAAAAGAAAAGAAAGACAAGGTGAATGCCAAAGGCAAAGAAGGTGCCCTGGGGCAGGAGAGTGTGAAAGCACCAGTTACAGCAAAAAACGTTGAGTCAAAGCCTTTGGCTACTGACCGTAATCTTTCTGCTGTAATTGTTGCTCCTCGTATCACCGAAAAAGCAGTTGGCATGAGTGAGCGAAATGTGTACACATTTGTTGTACGCCCGAACGCCACCAAGTACGCTGTCCGTGATGCAATCAAAGCTCTCTACAATGTGACGCCGGTGAAGATAAACATCGTCAACAAAAAAGCTGCCAAGCGAGTCAAAGGATTCTCTGGCAAGATGGTACACGATAAAGGAATGAAGAAAGCGTATGTGTATCTCAAGAAAGGGGACGTGATTAACTTAGTTTAATCATACATAACTTACTCAGTAAGCTATGTCTCTGTAAATTTTCAGAGTCCCTTGGCAGCCCTCCGCCACTAGATTCTCCCTTGATAGGTCGAATCTAGTGAGGAGTCTGCATAAATTCGCAATAGTCGCGCTTAGCGCTCCTTTGCTCATTCATTAGGAAGATAAGGAGAGTGATCTCCACTAGTTTCTAACATTCACAATTATGGTAAAGAAATATAAACCAACATCAGACGGTCGTCGTGACGGTTCGGTGATTGAGTACAAAAAGAAGCTCACGACAACAAACAGTAATCCACTCAAGGGGCTCACTAAAGGAAAGCGAAGCACTGGTGGACGAAACAGTGATGGTCGAATTACGACTCATTACCGAGGAGGTGGAAACAAGCGAACGTACCGGGTGATTGATTTCAAGTACGATAAGCTAGATGTACCAGCTACAGTTGAAACACTGGAATACGATCCTAACCGATCAGGATTCATTGCTCTCATTTGTTACGCGGACGGTGATCGCCGATACATCTTGGCTCCACAAAAGCTTAAGGCTGGAGACAAGATCGTAGCATCAGCCACTGCCAAGGTAAAAGTTGGAAACCGACTACCACTATCAGCGATTCCAGTTGGTAACTACGTATACAACGTAGAAATCAACCCTGGAGCCGGAGCGCGCCTTGCGCGGTCGGCTGGGAACTACGCTGAAGTAGTAGCACAAGACGACAAGCACACGACACTCAAGATGCCATCATCTGAAATCCGTAAGGTCCTCAAGTCAGCTTGGGCATCAATCGGAGCAGTATCAAACGAAGAATATCGTTTGGTATCAATCGGTAAGGCAGGACGAGCGCGTCACATGGGTCTACGTCCAAAGACCCGTGGTGCAGCGAAAAATGCCGTTGACCACCCACACGGAGGTGGTGAAGGTAAATCTCCACGAGGACACCGACGACAGCGAACCAAACAAGGTCGTCCAACCGGAAAGGGACAAAAATCTCGTTCACCAAAGAAGTACTCAAACAAGCTTATCGTCAATCGACGAAAGCCGGGACCACTTATGGGGGGCAAGAGATAAAATATCTTTCCCTACACAAAACCACTCCAATTGGAGTGGTTTTGTGTTTTTAATGAGGTGTTATAATAAATGTATATACAATTAGTTAATCACGTTTTATTTATGAATGTTTCAGTGTCACGCTTTAGTTTGTTCGCTTTCTTTATTATCCTAGCGGCTACAGTTACCTTTACTCCTTTCTTGGCTAGCGCCCAATCGGTCAACGATTGTTCGTTTAGTCGGACGTTAGAATTAGGTGTAGATGGAGAAGATGTCAGGTGTTTGCAGACGTACCTTAATGGTGCAGGTTTTGTGATTGCTGAATCAGGCCCGGGCTCGGTAGGGAACGAAACCAGTCTGTTTCGAGGTTTGACCGAGGCGGCGGTGATCAAATGGCAGCAAGCAAATGGCGTTGTTCCATCAAGTGGAGTGTTTGGCCCGCAGTCGCAAGCTGCGTACTTGCTTGATCTGGTGATGGAGCTCGAAGCCAACCAAACTGCGCTTGCTCCAGCGACACCTCAGTCTCTGCCAACACCTAGTCCGGTAGTGGCTGGTGTGTCGATCAGTGCAGAGTCTGAAGAACGTGAAGAAGCTACCCAGACACTAGAAGATATCGTAAATGTTCTGATCAACGCAGAAGATCTTATAGAAGATGCTGACGCAGAAGATCAGATCGAACTCCGTGAAGACCTACAAGATGTGCGAGCAGATTTTTATGAAGCACTACTTGATTATTTTGGCTCAGATTACGACGAAGTTAAGGACGTAGTCGGTGATATTTACGATGACGCCGTTGATGTGTTAGAAGATGCCGGTGGAGAATCAGAAATGGGTGAAGCCGAAGATCTGCTCGAAGATGTCCGAGATTTGTTTGCTGATCTCGAAGACCTGATAGAACAAGCTGAAGACGATGACGCTGATGTTGGAGATGCACCCGATATGCTTGATGAAGCCGAAGATCTACTCGATGATGCTCAAGATGCATTTGATAAACGAATCTATCGGCAGGCTGTCAGTGATGCACTTGATGCTGAGGAGATCCTAGAAGACGCAAAAGATGAAATCGATGTTGTCACCAAACGAGATGCGATTGATGATGTGGAAGATGCTAAAGATGAGTACGACAGAGCCGAAGACGAAGTCTCTGAAGCGGATGAAGATGGTGAAGAGGTAGATGAAGCAGAAGACTTCTTGAATGACGCCGAGCGTGAAATCAAACGAGCTGAAGCCGCCATTGATGATGAAGACTGGGATGACGCTTCTAAGCTAGCCCGGAAAGCTGAGAAGTTGATCGATGAAGCAATCGATGCAATTGGTGGATCTGATGAGGATAGAGAAGATGCCAAAGATGCGATCGATGATGCCTGGGATGAATATCGTGACGCAGATGATGAGGTCGATGAAGCTGAAGACGATGATGATCGTGGGGCTGACGATGCGCGTGAGTTACTCGACGAAGCAAAAGACGTACTCGATGAAGCTGAAGAAGCGTACGATGATGAAGACTATGAAGAAGCGATGGAGCTAGCAGACGAAGCCGAAGATCTTATTGATGACGCGTTAGATGAATTATAAAAATATGGGATTACTTGATCGATTAGGTTTGAGAGGGAGAGAGGGAGGTAATGAGAAAAGCAAAGTCACTGTAGAAGATAGTGCGGCATTAATCAGATTAGCTGAGCAAGATGAGAAGGTTGACACTATTCTTGAAGAGTATATTGGCAGTAAAGAAAATTTAACCAATCAAGTTCAGATGGGAGGAGGGAGTTTTTCTCAAGCGGATTTGAATAGATTATCGGTCTTAAACCGAACGGCTGCGCTCGGTTTACAAGAGCTTGGGTACGAAGTAGACCCTAATGTATTTTCTAACCTAGAGTAACTAGCTAGACTCCTGGCTTGCGTGAGCGCTCAGAGAACGTAAATTCTCTGAGCGCTTTTGCGTTTTTTAACGTAGCAATAAGTTGCTTGGTATCATCTGTGTGCACCGCAACCTTTTGAACACTTTGACCGGTAATGATGAGCTCAAGTCCAGCAGTAGTGTGTACAAACGTCACAAAGCGTTTGCCACCGCGGCGGTTAGTCGTACTGATTTCCCCCGGGGCGATCATTTTAATGTTGGGTACTTTGTAGAGTTCGCGTACAACCACAGCGGCGGTTTCGGTTAGGGTGGTGTGTTCTCGTCCGCGTGGTTTTGGCATAAATAAAATTTAAATAGTTGTTACTGTTGGCTTATTTATAATGACGTTCGAGGAGTTTAATTGCAAGGTAATCCGGGTGGGTAGATTGTCGAGTGGTGAATATTTTAAAATATGATCGACGCCACCAAGGCTGCTACGTATAATAAAATAATGATACCGATTCCAATTCGTGATCTGGTGTTGGTATAGATAGTCGACAACCACGCCAGTAGGCCGATGATCAAAAGTGAATCAATAGTACTCACCCAAGTACCGTAATACTGAGGATCGTAATACGATAAGGGGCTGAGGAACTTCCAGTTTGTCAGTGGCCAAAAGTGTCGATACGCATCATCGTGATGTACAAAAAAATCAAGTACCACATGAGCGAAAGCCGAAGCAGAGAATAGCTGAAGTAAACGCTGTTTAGCAATAGTCGCAAACAGAAGTAGTAACGGCCACAACAAGAGCGAATGAGACAGCGTAATGTACGGAGACCAGACGGAATCAAAATATAAAGTATCCCACATTAGCTGCTGACTGGTGCCGAGTATAAACGTATTAACAAAGAAAAAAAGATACGTCGGTACATCAGGGATAAAACCACCACTAACAATCAACAAGGTATCGATTCGCTTCGGGCGTTGGCGAGCGATTTTTGCAAACGCCCAACTATAAATCATGTGCGACGGTGTGATCATGTTGGCTAGACTAGCATACTGGATGTTTTGAGCATGAATGTAATGGCTGCTAAGTATGAAATAACACTTCGCACACATTGACTTTATTGCTGAGTTTGGTATTCTCATGATCGTTCCAACCTCACGTCCAAATACCTCAAAAGTAATTGGCATATAGTTAAGAACGAAGTCGCAAGTTGTGCTGGTTATCAGGCCGTTACCAGGTAACATGACAACACACTTGCAAGCCGCCACTGACGGTGACATTGGTACTATCTAACCAGTGCGCACTACCTACAAGCGGTATTTAACCAACAATAATAAACACATATGTCACGATCCCTATACAAAGGGCCTAATGTGGATGAACGTATCCTTAAAAAGGTCGCTGGGAAAAAGCCAATTGAAACCGGAGTAATCAAGATCTGGAAGCGAGGATCAGTGATTTCACCAGAAATGGTAGGATTCACGTTCGGTATTCATAACGGTCGAGAGCACATTGAAGTTCTCATCGCAGAAGAAATGGTAGGGCACAAATTTGGTGAATTTTCACCAACCAAGAAATTCTACCGACACGGAGGTAAGATGCAGAAAGAACTTGAACAGAAAAAGAAAGAAGCTGAAATTTCAGCTGCTAAAGCTGCTAAGTCTGCTGGATAATTATTTACTATATGAAAGCATTCCTAAAAAACTACCGCCAATCACCTCGTAAGGTTCGCCTGATCGCTGGTTTGGTGCGCGGTAAGAAAGTCTCTGAAGCCCTAACTACCCTCCAGTTTGTCGATAAGCGAGCGGCTGATCCGTTTGCAAAAGTGATCAAGTCAGCGGTCGCTAACGCAGCTGATCAAGGACACGCTACTGAAAACTTGGTAGTGAAAACAGTATCGGTCAACAAAGGGGTGACGTATCGACGAATGATGCCTCGCGCACGAGGTTCTGCGTCACGAATTAATAAGCGAAATAGCCATATCCTTGTGGAGCTTGGCACTAAAAAATAATTGGTATGACACATATAGCTCATCCATACATTCAGCGAATTGGCGTTAACCGAGACTGGAAAAGTCGATGGTTTACTACCAACCCAGCTAAGTTTCGAGAATACCTGCGGGTAGATGCGGCACTACGAAAGCTGCTCAAGGTTCGTTTGAAGGGTATGTCGGTTGATACGCTCGAAATCGAACGAAGTGAAAAAGCCATCCGATTAATCATCAAGACCGCACGTCCAGGAATTATCATTGGACGTAGTGGGGAAGGTATCACTAAGCTAAAGAAAGACATTGATTTGTTTTTACGAAAGCAAAAAATGAGTGAACCACTTGAACTCAAGATTGATATAGAAGAAGTTCGTTCACCAGAATCATCGGCAAATATTGTTGGTCAAATGATCGCCGAAGGACTTGAAAAGCGAATGACGTTTCGTCGGGTAATGAAGCAGACAGCCGAAAAAGTCATGGCTAACCGGGATGTTGAAGGAGTTCGAATCAGTCTTGGTGGTCGTCTTGGCGGAGCTGACATGGCTCGGAAAGAAGAAATTAAAAAAGGGCGAGTACCTCTACAAACACTTCGAGCTGACATCGATTTCGCTCGAGTCGAAGCCAATCTGCCGTACGGTGTGATCGGTATCAAGGTATGGATCTATCGAGGTGAAGTCTTTGCTGACCGAAAAGTAGGGCAGACAGACCAAGAAGCTCGACCTAGCCGAATAAGTAATTAATAACGTATGTTGTTTCCAAAAAAAGTAAAACACCGCAAGTGGCAAACACAGCGTAAGAGTGAAGCGAAGCGTCAACGACCAGATACTCGTGGTATTACAATTTCGTATGGTTCATTTGGATTGAAAGCCATCACTGGATCACGAATTAAATCAAATCAAGTTGAGGCCGCACGACGAGTGATCTCTCGTACAATGGGTAAGGCTGGAAAGTCTTGGATCAGAATTTTCCCTGATCGACCAATCACCAAAAAAGCAGCTGAAGTACCGATGGGTAAGGGTAAGGGAGATCCTGACCACTTCGTATTTGAAGTACAACCAGGTCGAATCTTATTTGAGATTGATGGAGTACCCGAGGACGTAGCTCGCGAAGCGCTTCGTAAAGCAACCGCAAAATTACCAGTCAACACAAAGTTCGTGCGTCGTGAGGACACACGCGTGTAATCGTATTTACTATGACAAACATGCAAGATATCCAAAAAAAATCAGACCAAGAACTAGTTGAGTTCACGCAAGCTGGTCGAGAAGCGATCCGGGTCGAGCGTTTTAAAGATAAGTTTAGCAAGAACGCTAGCGTTATCCATACCAACAAAAAAGACGTTGCGCGAGCGCTAACTGAGCTCAACACTCGTCGAAATAAGCCGAAAGCCAAATAGCCTATGACTACAGAAACAAAAAAAACTAACGGTCGTACGCTCAAAGGTACTGTTGTTGCAACCAAAATGGTTGATACGTGTACAGTTGCTGTCGAACGATACGTCAAGCACCCAAAGTATAAAAAATTCCTCAAACGAACGAGTAAATTCCTCGTCCACGATGCCGGAAATACCGCCCAAGTTGGCGATAAGGTCGAAATTATTGAAGTCCGTCCCATTTCAAAGCGTAAAAGTTTTGCGATCCTAACTGCTAAATAATATGATTCAACCACAATCAATGGTGAAAATCACCGACAACTCAGGAGCAAAAACAGGACGAGTATTCAAAGTACTCGGAGGATCAAAAAAGCGATATGCTGAACTCGGAGAGATGGTAGTACTGGCCGTACAAACCGCCGAACCACGTAAACAAGTAAAGAAAAAAGACGTGGTGTACGGAGTCGTAGTGCGACAAAGAAAAGCCTATCGACGAAAAGACGGATCATACGTTAGTTTTGACGATAATGCCGTGGTGCTCGTAGATAAAGAAAAGAAAGAACCTCGAGCTAACCGCGTGTTTGGTCCTGTTCCGCGAGAACTTGCAGAAGCTGGTTATCAGAAAATTGTATCTTTGGCACCAGAAGTGGTGTAGAGATGCCCATATAGAATCATCATATGAAAATTCGAACAGGAGATACAGTGAAAGTGATCGCTGGAAAAGATAAAGGAAAGACCGGAACTGTTTTACGGACAGTAGTCGAAGCTAATCAGGTGATCGTCGAGGGACTCAATGTTTCAAAGCGTCACCAAAAAGCCAAGCGAAAAGGTTCAGCCGGACAAATTATCGAGAAGAGCATGCCAATTGACGCATCAAACGTAGCTCTAATGGAAGGCGACAAAGCCGTCCGAGTAGGGTATCAGATGCAAGATGGTAAGAAAGTCCGAGTGGCACGACCATCAGGCAAAAAGATCTAACCAGTACAGTATCCGCGGTGAATTTCTTTGTCGTTACGATCATGTGTTCAGTCGCCGTGGGTTAGCCACGTCTTCATCACACATAATCTAAACTCCGCGAACTTCACTCACGGAAACAGCACTGGACAATTATAATTAAGCTAAGTAAGGAGTATGGAATCAGTACAGACTCGCCTCGCATCGGTCTATGAATCTCTCAAGGGAGATTTTGGATACAAGAATGTGAACGAAGCCGCAACTATCGAAAAGGTAGTCGTATCAGTAGGAACCGGAAGAGTTGATGACAAAGCAAAGATTGCTTTGATTCAAGATCGACTGGCTCTTATTACCGGACAAAAGGCAGCGCCTCGAGCCGCCCGACTATCAATTGCAGCCTTCAAGCTGCGAGAAGGAGATACAGTTGGATACCAGGTAACACTACGTGGTGCCCGCATGATCGATTTTATGAACAAGCTTGTGCACGTGGCACTACCACAAACTCGTGACTTCCGTGGTCTCAAGCCTACTTCGGTAGACGAGATGGGGAACTACACGCTAGGAATCAAAGATCACACGATCTTCCCAGAAACAGCCGACGAAGATATTAAGGATGTCTTTGGTATGTCAATCACGTTAGTGACAACTGCTACAAGTAAAGCCGAGGCAGAAGCACTATTGCGACACGTTGGTTTGCCGCTGAAAAAACCTGAATAGGTTTTTAGAAAGCAAACAATTTTGCTTTCGGTCAATGGCAAAAGACGGAGACATGTTTTTACGCATAGCGAAGCGTAAAAACAGTCGAGTCCGGGGAGGAAGTTCTTATGAGCGTTAGCGAATTAGAAACTTGACCCTGCCGCTGAAAAAACCTGAATAGGTTTTTAGAAAGCAAACATTCAATAACTTATTTTAAAGTTATTGACAAAAACTGGTACCAAGTGGTACCAGTTTTTTGTATTATTAATAGTGAAAGTTTTGATTAAGTATCTATCTAATTATTTGGGCAATAATTAAAAAAGATCCCGTTTGGGATCTATACGATTCCTGGTTAAATTGAGTACAATCGACTCATTTTATCGGTTTATTGGGTTGGGATGCAGTCGTTCCAGAAAATTGATTACATCTTGGTTACTTGCTGCCGCGCCCTCTGCTTGAAGTGCCGCTCTAACCAGCTCGTGGATCGCCAGCGCTAATGTCCTGTCACCAGCTGTGGCTGACAAGTTGGCTTGCAGTCGAGCATAACGCTCGGTGACCAATCTGACCTCCTTGTGAAGCTCTTCCCCTAGGTCAACTTGAGTACGCAGATTGTTTGCTTTTGGTAGTACGCCAGCAAATTCGTTACGCAGGAAAAATTGTACAGCGTCACGAATGTCTAGACGAATGAGATCAATCGCGTAGTGGCGCTGCCACAGTTTGATTTGACTGTAGCCAGCATACGCCTGGTGTGCGAGGGCTGTGACAGTCGCAGTCACGAGCAGCCCAGCGAAACACACCAGATCAATTGGATAGACTTGAGCATAGTTGTATATCCAATAGATAAAGCCGACAATGACGATTACGGCGATGGCAGCGTTTAGCTTTGACCAGAATCTAATCCAGGTCATGCTAACACGATTTAATTCAAGGTCTTGCTCAATCAGATCATTCTTTTGCATGGTTGCCTCCCGGTGCTGTCTATTAATAAATGTACACAACCACACAATTAAATTGTATTGTTTTCGTAAAAAGTTGTGGTTTGTTGTTTAGACAGTATTGCTAGGGTGCGTGTATACAAATAAAACACCTCACTAGTGAATCTATCTAATGGGTTAAGTGACGACTACTTTTTCTATTGCAATTCCTCATATTTCACGTATAGTACTGCGCAAGGCGGGTTGCTAGTCCTAACTCTATTGGTTGCTAGCAGACGTTGTAGGCATGGTTTGACTTTGGTTGCACCACGCCGAATTTATCAAGGAACCAGTCGTACCATCTGTACGAAACTATTCCAACACAGTCTAAGAATAACTAAATGGCACGAAAAGCACTTTTGATCCGCGCAGCGCGGACACCAAAGTTCAAATCGCGTGTTGTCCGACGGTGCGCTCTTTGTGGGCGTGGCAAGGCATACATGCGTGACTTCGATATGTGTCGTATTTGCTTCCGCGAATGCGCACACGAAGGTCAAATTCCAGGCGTAAGAAAATCATCATGGTAGGCGACGTAGTAGGCGATTTTATCATCCGTCTAAAAAATGCAGGAGCCGTGAATAAAGACACTATTTCAGTTCCTTATTCAAAACTCCGACACGCGGTAGCAGATAAACTAGTTGATGCAGGCTACCTGACATCAGTAGGAACTGCCGGTGCAAAGGTACAAGACAAAACCCTCGAAGTGACACTTAGCTATGAGAACGGCGCCCACCGCATCCGTGGTGTGAAGCGAATCTCAAAGCCAGGTCGACGTCTCTACACGAAGGTATCGGATATTCATCCGGTTAAATTTGGACAAGGGCACATGATCCTTTCTACTCCAGCTGGTATCGTCACTGGCGAAGAAGCACGAGAGAAGAAAGTAGGTGGTGAGCAATTGTTCTTAATCTGGTAACTATGAGTCGATTAGGAAAAATTCCAGTCGTCATTCCTGCCGGAGTTGAAGTAACTCTGACTGACGGCGTACTGAAGACAAAAGGACCAAAAGCAACACTAGAACGATCAGTGCTTCTTGAGCATGTAGAAATCAAAATTGAAGGGAACGAAATTACACTCGCTCCCGTTGCGCACAGCAAAACAGCCAAAGCGCTCTGGGGTACCTACGCAGCTCATACAAGAAACATGATCACTGGAGTAACAGATGGATTTACTCGCGTATTAGAAATTGAAGGAGTTGGGTATCGAGCAGCAGTTGAAGGGAGTAATATTATTCTCAACGTCGGCTTTTCGCATCCCGTAACTTTGGCAATCCCAGAAGGTATTGCTGCCGAGGTGGTCAAAAGCACCATCACATTGACTGGCTCTGACAAGGATGCACTTGGGCAATTTGCGGCCAACATACGAAAGGTGAAACCACCAGAACCATATAAAGGAAAAGGTATCCGGTACCAGGGTGAACATATTATCCGCAAGCAAGGTAAGAAGGCTGTGTAGTCTCGCCGTAATTAAATTTGTATGAAAACAACACTCAACAAAACGCAATCACGAGCAAAGCGACACAGTCGTTTGCGACACAAAATTGTTGGAACTGCAGCTCGACCACGTCTGTCTGTATTTCGCAGCAACAAGTTTGTGTATGCGCAACTGATTGACGATACAACTAGTACGACGATCGCTGCGGCAGATTCTCGAAAGGAAACCGGTACGCGACTCGAGGGAGCTCAAGCAATCGGTGCAAACATCGCCAAGAAAGCGCTTGATGCAAAAATTACCGAAGTTGTATTTGACCGAGGTGGATTCCAGTACATTGGTATTGTGGCCGCGGTAGCAGATGCAGCTCGAGCCGGAGGCTTGAAGTTTTAACCACGAATAGTGGTGAGATGGAGTCGCTTGATCGGAAAATGTTCTAGGAAATGAACATTTGTCCGATCTACAAGATTTCAAAATTCACTACGTTCATTAAGAAATCTAATAATGTCTGAAGAAAAACAGCAGGAAGCTACAACTGACAACCAGTCAGACGCTGTAGAAACAACTACAGCAGCAAAAGCCAAAAAAGATGGCGATGCAGCGGCACCAAAAGTGCCAGCTACCGATGCACCAGCTGCGACCGCAAGTACTGGGCCCGCGGCTCGCCCGCGTCGTAGTGGAGCAGATGCACGTCGAGAAGCCGGAGCCGATCGTCGCGGTGGAGGAGACCGTCGAGGTGGAGCCGGTGGACGACGACCGCGACGCGGTGGTCGCCAAGAGCGCCAAAAGCCAGAGTTTGACCAAAAGATCGTCAGTATCCGTCGAGTAACTCGAGTGATGGCAGGTGGACGACGATTCTCATTCTCTGTATCAATGGTGATTGGAGACAAAAAAGGAAAAGTAGGGGTCGGAATTGGCAAGGCTGGTGACACCCAACTAGCAATTGAGAAAGCTGTCCGTGATGCCAAGAAAAACATGCTTATCGTCCCAATGGACGCTGAAGGACGAATTCCACATGATGTTCACGTTAAGTACGCATCAAGTGAAGTAATGATCATGCCAGCACCAGGACGAGGATTGGTAGCCGGATCATCAGTTCGAACCGTACTTGAATTGGCTGGAGTAAAAGACGTTACAGCTAAGCTGTTCTCACGAAGTAAGAATAAACTTAACAATGCACGCGCTGCTGTCGAAGCGCTCAAGGAGTTAAAGAAGAAAGCGTAATATGCAACTTCACGAACTAAAAGCAAGTACGCCAAAAAAGACCGCCAAGCGGATCGGTCGTGGTGGAAAGCGAGGTAAGACTTCAGGACGAGGTCATAAAGGACAGAAAGCGCGAGCAGGTAATAGTACTCGACCAGAGATCCGAGAGCACATCAAAAAGATTCCTAAGCTGCGTGGACACGGAATAAACCGTGCTCAGACAGTGAACGCTGAGAAGGTGCAGCCAGTAGTGGTAAACGTAGCAGCTCTCGAGGCTGGATTTGCAGCTGGAGCGATTGTTAATCGAAAAACTATGGTGGCAGCTGGTGTACTTGAAACAGTCCGTCGAAAAGCCCCGGTGGTTAAGATCCTTGGAAATGGTGAACTTACTAAAAAGCTTATCGTTGAAGGTTGTTTAGTTTCTGCATCCGCAAAAACTAAGATTGAAGCCGCTGGCGGAAGTGTGGCATAAACGATACACTATTTCGTATGCAAACATTTTTCCAGAAACTCAAAATAATCTTTACTGAACCGGCGATCCGAAATCGGATCCTGTTCATTCTAGGCGCACTGGTGGTGTTCAGAATGTTAGCAGCGATTCCAATCCCTGGGGTTGACCAAACAGTGCTCGAACAATTCTTTAGTAACAACCAATTTCTTGGTTTGTTGAACATTTTCTCCGGTGGAGGTTTGGCAAACTTGTCGATCGTGATGCTTGGGGTAGGTCCGTTTATTACGGCATCTATTATCATGCAGTTGATGACGGTTATGTCGCCTGCGGTCAAGAGTCTCTATTCAGAAGAGGGGGAGGCTGGACGAGCAAAGTTCACGCAGTACAGCCGAATGCTCACTCTTCCATTAGCAATTTTGCAAGGATTTGGTTTCCTTACACTATTGCAAAGCCAAGGAGTGATCTCGGGTTTGTCGACCTTTGATTTCATCTTGAACATTATCCTGATTGTAGCTGGATCAATGTTGCTTATGTGGATCGGTGAGCTGGTGACTGAATATGGTATTGGAAACGGTGTTTCAATTATCATTTTTGCTGGTATTGTGGCGACTCTGCCGCAGACTGCGTCACAGCTATTCTTTAGTTATGATCCGTCGCAGCTACCGTTGTATCTTGGATTTGGTTTGGTGACCTTGGCGATTATTTATGCCGTCGTTATCATGACTGAAGCAGAACGTCCGGTCCCGATCACCTACGCCAAGGAGAGTCGAGCTGGTAGTACCTATAGCAAAAGTGCTTCGTACCTACCAATGCGCCTTAACCAAGCGGGTGTGATTCCGATTATCTTTGCTCTGTCTATCATTCTGTTTCCACAGATGGTACTCAACATTCTCGCTGCCTTTGAGTTGCCGTGGGTGGCAGATGCAAACGTTGTTGTGACAGAGCTCCTTGCTAATCAGTGGATCTACGGTGGGGTGTATTTCACACTTGTGATTCTCTTCACCTTCTTCTACACAGCGGTAACATTTGATCCAGATGCAGTATCAAAGAATCTGCAACGATCAGGTGGATTTATTCCTGGAATTCGACCAGGCGCCCAAACCAGTGAATATCTCGGTAACCTGGTAACTCGCCTAACACTTGTTGGTGCGCTCTTCCTAGGTTTTGTGGCAGTGCTACCGGTAGCGATGCAGATCGTAACCGGCGTGACCGCCCTAGCTATTGGAGGAACCGCGGTACTCATTGTTGTGTCTGTGGTGCTCGATCTCATCAGGCGGCTTGATGCACAGGTCTCAATGCGTGAGGGATAATCTCACAGGATAGTAAGCATACAAAAACGCGCTAGATAGCGCGTTTTTGTATGGTAAAGTGTTGAAGTATGAAAAAAATATGGATCTCAGTTCTAGTAGTTGCACTATCTTTACCGTTAACCCCCCTGTTCGCAGTCGATACAATATCAAATGTAGAAATAATCCGGTTTGCAGATGTCACACTCCGAACTTCTGATATGCAACCAATCCCGGTGGTTTTGCTTCCGAGTCATGTTACGTATGCAGAACCATATACCGACCTGCTAGTAGAGCTCACGTTAGATAATCCAGCACCACGGGATTTCATATTCTTTTACTCGGTTGATGGTAGGTCAATTGAACGGGTCAGGTTGCAAAAGGGTGAACAAGACGTAAGCTTGCCAATTTCAGTTCCCTGGGAATCAAGAGCTGTCATGGCAGAAGGTGGCAGCATGATTAAATTTTCAGGTGATCCAGAAGAAGTTGGATTTGAAAGTCGACTAACCGGCTCATTTGATCAAAGTGGTTCGATTATGATTCTTCCCAGCACTGAAGCAAAAAAAGCCTCCTTACTTTTACAGATTGAACAGCTACAACAAATATTGAAATTATTACAACAAATCAAAGCAGCGCAGCAATCTACCTAGCCACCTTCGCAAAAGCGGTTTCTGTTATATAAAGACGATCTAGTACTGATTCTTAAACGAAAACCCAAGCGGGATGGCGCTGTGTTGTTGTTCCCAGTCGTCGTTTTTAAGCCACTGTTTGTAGCTATCAAATACGGCTACTGCTACTGAGTGTGGGTTATGTCTTGAAGTATCGATGATTAAATCAAAGTGGGATTTATCGTACGGATCAACGCCATATAATTTACGAAACCGCTGCTGCTCTGCGATCATGCGACCAGCTACTTCTCGAGCAACCCCTGACAGGGAAGTGTCAGTACCTTCGGTCGAACCTCGCCCAGGGTTACTACTGATATCTTTGTAAATACGAGCGGTTGCTACTTCGATATCAAGGTCAAGGTACACCTTAAAAGACTCCGGCAACCAATAGAACCCCAGCCTAGAATCAACTACAATATCGTCCTGATCTCGCAAGGCGCGCAGTTCTTCATCGATTTGATCATCGAGGTCGTGGTCGTCTTCAGCTTTATTGTTGTACTGTTCTAGGGTCATGCCGTTGCGTTGCAGTACCCGGCGTACCATATCTCCAGAAGAGTGTCGTGAATACCCAAGTATCTCCGCTACGCGATCAGCGGTAGAAGATTTACCGCTACCCGGCTTGCCAGACAGGGTGATGATGTGTTTCTTTTGCATTACTTTATTTTAACCAATTTTTGTAGGCTTCAAGAATGATACTGGCTACTTCCTCTGGATTATAATCCTCAGTGTTTATAACTAAATCATACTGGTCTACCTCGTAGGGGCTAATACCGTAATGTCTCTTGTATCGATCATTATGATTCTCGATTCGAGCTTCTATGCGTTGTTTTGCCTCATCTATTGACGACATTGTATCACCAACCGATTTGCGCGATTCTCGGTCACTATCAGCATAGATTCGACGAGCTGATTCTGATAACGAAATATTCAAAAAAACTTTAAAGGCACTAGGTACAAAATGAAACGCTAAGTGAGAATCAACTATCATATGATCCTCTTCAGCTTCAATGCGTTGAAGCTCTTTATCAATCAGCTCGTCGTCAGCCTTATGCTCTGCAATATGCGCATTGAATTCATCAAATGTCATACCGCGTTCTTTAGCAAGTGATCGCATATAATCCCCAGTAGAAAACGAGCTCCAAGACAATTCTTTTTCCAGTAGTGCTTTGACAGTTGATTTACCTCCGCCGGGTAATCCGCCTAGGGTAATGATGTGTTTTTGTTCCATAGTGGCACTATCATAGCACTTCTTGTCTTTTATTCGAACCAAGGTAGACTAATCTGCGTATGACACCAAAAACTATTATATTCATCGGCCCTCAAGGAAGTGGTAAGGGAACTCAGATTACCAAATTGTGCGAGGTAATTGCGGTTGCTGATCCGGCACGTCGGATCGTTGATATTCAGACTGGTCGTCGCTTTCGAGCGCTTGTAGCCAGAAGCGAGACGTACGCTGATAAAAAGATCGCCAACACGCTCAATGATGGTGAGTTGCAGCCAGACTTCATCACCCACTTGCTATGGGGACAGGCAATGCTTGATCAACTAGACTCCAAATCGCATTTGCTGATAGACGGTGTGCCGCGGACAACTGATCAGGCCAAAGTACTTGATGACGCCCTCGATTTCTTTGAGCGTGATAGCCTTGTCGTGATCAATCTTGATACTCCAGAAGCGGTAGTGAAGGAACGTATGCACAGCCGTGCGCGTACTGACGATACTCCAGACTCTATCGAAACACGGTTACGATGGTACCGAGAAGACACCCTACCAGTCCTTGATTTTTATCGTACTCGACCCAATACGGCAGTGCACGATATCGATGGTACGATGGATATTGATGGTGTGCACCGAGCAATTTGTGCTGCACTCAACCTCTCTTAATTACACAACACATGATCACTAAAAAAACGCCGGCAGAAATTGAACTCCTCAAGGTGGGAGGTAGTATACTGGCGCAAATTTTAGAGCAATTAGGGTCAGAAGCCAAGCCGGGGGTTAGTACATTAACCCTTGACGATATTGCTATGGAGTTAGCCAAGCAACATGAAGTTGAGCCGGTTTTACTTGGGTACCATCCAGAGTTTGCAGAGACTCCCTACCCGGCAGCCGTTTGTGTATCGGTCAATAATTGTGTGCAGCATGGTATTCCTTCAGAAGAGATTATTTTGGAGGAGGGAGACGTGGTCAACATTGATATGTCTATCTCATATAAGGGTATGATCGTCGATTCAGGGATAACAGTGGGAGTTGGTATGATTGATGTCGAGTCACAAAAGTTGATCGCCGTCACAAAGGAAGCATTGGCGTTAGGAGTTAAAGCCGCTCAACCAGGTAATCATATCGGCGACATTAGTGCCGCCGTGCAAGAGTTAGTTGAGTCGCGCGGGTTTTCAGTGGTAGAGGTGTTGTGTGGACATGGCGTGGGATACGCGGTACATGAAGAACCAAACATTCCGAATCATGGCCGCGCCGGGACGGGGCCGCTTATAGAGGTAGGGCACGTCTATGCTATTGAACCAATTGTAAACGTTGGTAAGGCAGACGTTATTTTTGACGATGCCGGAGATGGCTACAGTGTTTACACGGCGGATGATTCTTGGAGTGCTCATTTTGAACATACAATTGCGATCACAGAGGATGGGCCACTTATCTTGACAAAAACATAGTACAAATAACAATTTGTGGCGTTTTGCAAGGGTATTTGCTATACTTGCGCGCATAATAATCAATTAAATAATCTCCACAATTTATGTCAAAAGCCCCACACCAAGAACGAACGTTTGTCATGCTAAAGCCAGATGCGGTACAGCGCGGTTTGATTGGTGAAATTATCAAGCGGTTTGAAGCCACTGGCCTAAAGTGTTCAGCGCTTAAAATGTTTATGGCCGAAGAAGAAACGCTGTTTGCGCACTATAACAAAGATGAAGCCTGGTTCATGAAAAAAGGCAACGGCATTGTCGCCAACCTAGAAGAGCAAGGCAAGCCGGTCGAAAAAGAACCGTTGGAATACGGCAAGGATATCATTCGACAAAACGCCGTATTTATGATGCAGTCGCCACTGGTGGCGATGGTGTGGGAGGGAAATAAAGCCGGGGCAGTTATTAAAAAATTGGTTGGTTCCACTGAACCGTCAACTTCAGACGTAGGAACTATTCGCGGAGACTACACGGTTGATTCATATTCACACGCTGCGTACGAAGATCGCGCAGTTCGCAACTTGATCCACTGTACTGATCCTGAAGATGGACCAGAAGAAGCTGAGCGGGAAATTGCATTGTGGTTCACCGAAGAAGAAATTATGTCATACACAACAGCACAAGAAGCTATCATGTACGATGTCAACTTAGACGGAGTTGCTGACTAGTAGTAACTAGCAGAAACACAAGTTTAAAAGCCGCGGTATCACATAGGTTACCGCGGCTTTTATGTATAACTTTCTAACCCAAAAGTGACACATATATGTGAACGATAATTTGGATTTACATAATTAGTCGTGTTACCATATTAAGTGGAGCTGCATTACGTATGTTCTCAATACTCTATCGCAGGGCTGCCTGGTCTCAATGTTTCGTGCTGAACGCCATCAAGGGCGATCAAATATTCGGAACTGATACGGTGCCCACCTGATCTTTAGTTCAGGGCATGCGTCTGTAGCTCCATAGAAAAAGTCCGGCCTCGCGCCGGACTTTTTCGTGTCTGGTATAATAATCGCAATGTCTTCTACATTAGGTTTCTACGGTGGGGTTGGTTCAGTTACTGGTGCTAACTTTATGCTCGATACAGGCGAACAAGCCTTCTTGGTTGATTGTGGGTTAGTCCAAGGTGACAAGTTTGCGCAAGAAACCAACGCGCAACCATTTGCTTACGACCCTGCCAAAGTCGATGTACTTTTTGTGACCCACGCCCATGCCGATCATATTGGTCGCATTCCCAAGCTGGTTCGCGATGGGTTTCGCGGCACAATTTATTCAACTGTCCCGACTAAAGATCTAGCCAGTATTATGTTTGATGACGCGCTGCATATCATGCAGTACGAAGCCGAGCGCGATAACCGTCAGTCACTATACAGTGGTAAAGATATCGAGCTGGCACTTAGTTTATGGCAAACCGCTGGATACCAGGAAGTCATGACGTTTGGCGATACAACAGTAACTTTTACCAACGCTGGGCATATCCTCGGGTCGGCGATGGTACATATGGAGCGCTACGGCAAGAAAATTGTCTTTACTGGTGATGTGGGGAATGTTCCTCAGCCTTTAATGGATCGACCGGATGTACCCGAGAAGTATGACTATATGGTCATGGAGAGTGTGTATGGTGACCGAGTGCACGAAGAAGTTGAGGAGCGTACGGCTCTCCTGAAATATCACATTGAAGAAACCATCAAATCCGACGGTACGCTCATTATTCCCGCCTTCTCACTCGAGCGGACCCAAGGGATTTTATACGAAATAAATAATCTGATCGAGTCAGGTGCGGTACCTTCAATCAAAACTTATCTGGATTCACCCTTAGCGATCAGAGTGACTGATGTCTACCGTGATTCTACCGAATTTCTAAAAGGTGATGTGCAAGATCAAATTAAAGCGGGTGATGATATTTTCTCGTTTGAAGGTCTATCATTTACTGAGACAGTCAAAGAGTCTAAAACCATCGCGGGTTACACCGGAGCAAAAATCATCATTGCAGGTAGTGGAATGAGTCACGGAGGGCGGATCCGCGAACACGAAAAACGCTTCTTGCGTGAATCAAATACTACTTTGCTACTGGTTGGGTACCAAAACGTCGGTGGACTTGGTCGATTGCTACAAGATGGTGCCAAGCAGGTGTGGATCGATGGGGTAGATGTACGAGTCAAAGCCAAAGTGGCCACTATCCGCGGCTTCTCTGGGCACGCTGACCGCAACCAGTTAATTGATTTGGTGTACGGGGGAGTGCAAGACTACCAACCTAAACAAGTATTTGTCACCATGGGTGAAGAACGTGCAAGTCTCTTCCTCACCCAGCGTCTACGTGATTATTTGGGGGTCAACGCTATCGCTCCGGAACCAAACGCCGAGATCGAAATCGATTTTTAGTCTAACAGCAAATTGCGTATTACCGAACGATCAGGTACTCTCTTTGAGAATAGTAAACGCAAATAGAAGGATTGAGCAATGGATCTCACTGACTTTGTTCCTATTCTTAAACAGGCAGTAATATTCTCACTGGTCCAACTACTTTTTATTAATGTTCTTTTGATTAATCGCTTGAGACTAACGTATCGATCGCACCCATGTCTATATATTATGCTTTATAACGGTCTATCTCTCGGATTTGTTATGTTGCTGGTGGATGGTTGGGAGTCATATATTGGTTTCACAACAGCCTGTATCGTCATAGTTACAATTGTGATGTACTCGCTGTTTTGTCACCAATTTCAGGTGATAGGACCGCTTGAAGAGGCTTTAAAACTATTTCGTATTCCAGCCACACAAAGTCAAATACTAGAAAAGGTATGGTCATGCGGAGTGTTCAAGGTGTCTGAAATACTCTGGCAACAAACGTTTGCCTTGGGTACCGTGATCATACTGTTTGAGCTCGGATTCACTCCTTGGTCAGCTGGTGTGTACTTTGCTCTGGTGGTGTTTACTTTGCACCTATCAACGTTATGGCTGCAAGGTCCAGTGTGCGGCAGCTTCTTTACCTTTGCTTCAACGGCTGGAGCACTCATGTATCCGACGTTGCTGCTTGGCGGGTATGCCGGACTAGGATCAATGGTATTTATCCATACGTTTGCGTATGTGTGCTTTTACGCATATTTAGGCAGACGGATGCGGCTGGCGGTGGCATAACAAAAAACCACGAGTGATCGTGGTTTTTCTTTTTGGGTGTTCGTTGTTGTTAGCTTATTTAGCTGCTTCAGCTACTACCCGGTTGAAGGATTCTGGGTTTTCAACTGCTAGAGTAGAGAGGATCTTTCGGTCGAGTTCAATGTTCTTATTCTTGAGCATTGGAATAAATCGACTGTACTTGATGCCGTGTTCCATGAGGGCGGCGTTGATGCGAACTGTCCATAGTCGACGGAAGTCATTCTTCTTATCTTTACGGTGCGCAAACGCGTAGGTCTGGGCATGATAGATCGCTTCACGAGCTTGAGCCTTTTTGGTTGATCGTCCAAATCGGTACCCTTTTACTTCATCTAAGATATTTCGCTTACGCTTCTGGGCCATAAGGCCACCTTTTACTCGTGCCATAGATTAGTCGTTAGTTTCTTTAGCTGCCGCTTCTGCCGCGATCTTTTTTGCTCGGCCAGCATTTCCTGGTAAAAATCGACGAACTAGTCGCTCAGACATGTCCATTGTCTTGCTGCGCTTGCGAGCAAGTCGCTGTTGACCTGTTTGGCGAGCATTAAAGTGGTTTTGGCCAGGACGGCGCGCAACCAGCTTACCGTTTTTGGTAACTCTAATTCGCTTGGTGAATGATTTGTTTGTTTTCATAATAGTGTATTTTTTGATCGGGCTTCAAACGTGGGGAAAGTACGTCAAAGTGGGCAAAATATACCGCATTTGGCTGCAGAAGTAAAGCGAAAGCGACCATATCACAGTTAGATAATGGTCGCTTTGCTTATAGTTATGTGACTAGATCAAGCCCCCTTCAATATCTAGTAAGTCATCCAGTGACTTTTTCTTTGATTTACTTGCCCCCTTTTCTTCTTTTTCGGTTTTCTTGGCGACTTTTTTCGGGTCTACTTCTTCGATAATTTTAGGTTTATCTGATTTTTTAACCTTTCCAATGCGTTCAATGGTGGCTGTCCAGCCTTTTGGGCTTTTTTTCATGGGGTCAGCCAGTTTGTACTCAGCTGGGATGATTTTTAAGAATCGATCGAGTCGCTCTTTGAGAAATTCAGCCTCCATGTATTTGTACCGTCCCCATAAGAACAAGTCGACCTTTACCCGGTGACCCTCCTCGAGCCATTCTGCCGCTCGTTTGGCTTTCAGTTGTTGGTCGTGTTCACCAGTACCAATTTTAACTTGGACGCTTTTTGTTTCGGTGACGTGCGCTTTAGCTTTGGCGACACTAGCTTTTCGTTTCGTGTCATATCGGAATTGGCCAAAGTCAGTGATTTTAGCAACCGGTGGTTTTGCTTTGGGAGAAATCTCAATCAGGTCGAGCTTCATTTCCTCGGCTTTTTTCAGGGCATCACTGAGCGATAGGGTACCAAGGTTCTCGTTATCTGGTCCAACCACCCGTAATTCAGACGCTCGGATAGCGTGGTTGATTTTAGTCCTCGTGTCTGGTCCGCGGTATTTTTTTCGTGGTGCTGGCAATGTAAAGGGTTTTATTTTGTAACGTTACGCGTCTTTGGGGTGCAGAGTTACCAAAAGTCCAAAGCGGCGTACTAGTCGTCAAAATATACTAGGATTATGGCTGTTTTGCAAGAAAGGGTACCGGGTATGACGAACCTGTCCTAACTATTGCTGAGATATGTTTTGGCTGTGTCAAAGTGCTGTGTTTTAGTTTCTTGGTTCATTTTCTCAAGTAGTCTTGGCATCATGCTAAGACGATGGTTGGCTTTAAATACATCGCTATGGGTAGCAATAAAATTCCAGTACAACGCTGTCCAAGTCTGCTCCCAGTCAGCACTCGGGTAATCGGACATTTTTTTGATATAGTTGGCGCCGCTGATGTATGGTTTGGTGGCAAAGCTTCCACCATCTGCAAATTGACTCATGCCGTACACGTTTGGCACCATGACCCAATCATAGGCATCTAGGTACATTCCCATGAACCAACGGTAGACATCGTCCGGTTTGATTTGACTGAGTAGTAGTACGTTACCTATAACCATCAGTCGTTCAATGTGATGATTGTAGCCAAATTGCAGTGCGGTCTGGATTGCTTGGTCAACTGGCGCTAGGTTGGTGGTACCGTCCCAAAATGCTCCGGGTAGCTTTCTTTCGTGTTTGAAAAAATTTTGCTGTCTCATCTTGCTACCATCCACCTCGTAGCTGGCGCGCATAAATTCGCGCCAGCCTAGTATTTGTCGTACGAATCCCTCCAGACTATTAAGTCGTATGTCGTGTTCTTTGGCGTAGTGAATTGCCGCTTCGATTACCTGCTGTGGTGTCAAAAGACCAATGTTGAGTAGGGGAGAAATAGTTGAGTGCCACAACCTTGTGCCACGAGTAGTCAGAGCATCTTCATAGGGGCCAAAGTGTTCGAAGCGGGAGCAGAAGAATTCCTGCAGGAATTCTTCTGCTCCCGCATGGGTATAAGGTAACCAACACCCAGTCTCACCATATTTTTCTGCAGCAATAGATTCAGCCCAGTCTGCCGCTGCGCCAGTTTCTGCATTACCAAATTTTTGCAAATCTTTTGGTAGCTCGGTACCTTTAGGAATTTTTTTGCGGTTTTCTTCATCAAACGACCACTTGCCCCCAGTAGGATTACCGTCACTCTCGATCAAAATGTTTTTATCTTGACGGAGTTTTTTATAAAAACTCGCCATGGACCGTTTGCTCAATGTAAATCGGTCGCAGGCTTCATCTTTGGGTAATATAAATAGAGGGGAGTCGTACCATGTGCGCTCGATCCCACTGGCGGCAATTGCTTGCTCCAGGTACCGATCGGTGGTGTCAACAATATGCAGATTAGTCACCCTGCCTTTGTGTAACCGAGCAAAAACATCAGTCGTCTCTGGATACTCTTCGATCGATAGTCTCGTCACAGTATAACCAGCCGAATCAAGCTCGCGCTCGTAAGCGTCCATACTCAATTTATGCAGCATCAACTTCTGTCGATGAATTGGATTGTAGGTCAATAATAGAGATTCTTCTACCAAGTACACCGGACGCCCTTTTTTAACGGCTGGTGATTCTTTAAATAATTGGTGAGGATATATGACAGTGACTTCCATTCTGGCAGTATACCAATTAATAACAGTCTTCCTAGGTTATAGTAGATGGTATGAACTATAAAAAGATAGTGTATATTCTAGCCTTTGGATTACTGGGTCTCATTATATCGACTGTAATCCACGGCGTGGTTGAGCTAGTGTTACTTGATCTCATTTTTGGTGATCCTAGTAACTCCTCGTCTGTTTGGTGGCAAGAATGGGAGATGATTCATTTAGTTGGCGCAACGGTGTTGTGGGTTTGCGGTGCGGTAGTCGGGCTTTATTTGGGTGTAGTGTGGTGGAGTGAGTACGGTAGCAAGTCAGGAGCGTTTGGGTGGCGCAAATAAATTTAGTTTGTATGTCCAAGTCAACTCTGCATCTAGATCTACACGATATTGCAAAAAATAGCCGCGCTATAAGCGAAGCGCTCGATGACTTGTTTACCCAAGCAGCGCAAAAGCGAGTAAAAAAAGCCGAAATCATTCCTGGTAAAGGTAGTGGACAATTAATGAAACGGGTTAAGAAATACCTGGATCAAAAATCTGTCAAAGCCAAGTATCACCGGGTAGAAATAGACAGTAGTAATCACGGGCGTTTGTTTGTGCATTTTTAATTAACAGTGTTTCTCGACCTGAAGGTGTGGCTTGTAGATCGCTAGTGAAACAGGGAGATGGATACTACGTACTACTAAGTATATGAGCACAGCCATCTGGTGGGTAAAACGAGACTTTCGACTGTTTGATAACGCGGCTTTATCGCGTGCTGTGACTGAGTGTGAACAAGTAATACCGTTGTATGTATTTGAACCACTGGTCTTGGATGGTCCCGATTGGGGTGTGTCTCATACGCAAGCAATACATGACGGAGTCACGAGTGTACGTAATAATCTAGAACATTACGGCAGCACGCTGGTCGTCCGCCAGGGTGCAATACTAACTGAGCTCGAGGCTCTGCACCGCACCATTGCGTTTACCCGCATATACGCTCACCAAGAGACCGGCCTTAATCACACCTATGGTCGAGACAAGGTAGTGGCGCGCTGGTGTAAGGAGCGTAACATTAAGTTTATCGAAGTTCCCACCAACGGGGTGGTGCGCGGATTGAAAAATCGCGATCACTGGCGGCAACTGTTTTCGGCTGAGATTGATGCGCCGTTATTGCCAGTTCCAAAAGCTCACTTGGGTGGCTCGATACCTACCTCCGTTCCAAAAGGTAGGATACCTAGTTTACAGTCGCTTGGCGTGACAAAGAAAAATGATCAATTATGGGTAGTTAGTGAGCGAGCGGCGCACGATACACTACAAGAGTTTTTGCGGGTACGATCTCAATCATATTCAGGAGGAATTAGTTCGATGAACACAGCACCGACGGCGTGCTCACGACTCTCGGTGCAATTAGCTTGGGGGACCATATCGCTCGCCACTATCATGCGTTACACCAATACTCGTTTAGCAGCTCTGGCGCATGATTCTGACGCATCAGCTGTGCGCCATAAGAAAAGTTTGCGTAAGTTTCAATCAAGGTTGTTTTGGCACAGCCACTTTGTACAAAAATTAGAAGACGAAGTTGAGATGGAGTTTGAGGCTGTCAACCCGGTATTTCGTGACGGGTTGCCGTACGTTACGGGAGATGAACGCGACAAGCGTTTGCGTGCGTGGCGCAATGGGCAAACCGGTTTTGTAATGATCGATGCGGCAATGCGCTATTATCAGATTCACGGCTGGCTTAACTTTCGTTCACGGGCAGCGATCACAAGTTTTGCAACCCACGCCCTGCGACTGCCGTGGCAAACCATAGTCTATGAACTGGCACAGCTGATGCACGACTATGTCCCGGGTATTCACGTGTCTCAGGTACAAATGCAGGCTGGAGTGACAGGTACCAATACTATTCGGGTATACTCACCGCAAAAGCAGCTCGAAGACCACGACCCTAATTGTTACTTTGCCAAAAGGTGGGTGCCAGAGCTGGCTGACTACACAGTCGAAGAAATCATGAAACATCAAACCGAGCCGCTTACAGGCTACATCGCACCGATCATTGATTTTAAAACTGAAACAAAATGCATGAAGGATGCGCTGTATGCAAAAAAGAAATCACCCGGTGGTCGAATGAATGCAACGGCGGTGTATAAGAAGCACGGCTCACGCAAACGGGCGACTCGCTAATATCAAAATACTCACAATGCCTACATATGTCTCGTATACAAAAATCAAAATCACCTAAAGAAACAAAACTCTGTACCCAATGCGGATTACCGTTTGAAAACCGTAAGCGCTGGAGCATGCGTGGTCAGTGGGAGCAAGTAAAGTATTGCAGTCAAAGGTGTCGCAGAGCAGCCGGTGCCCAGTAATTTTGCTGGCCACAGGTGTCAGTGATACACTCATTACTATGAGTTATGTCCGTAGTTATCAAGAAATCCTCGACAGTATAGATCAGATTGATCCAGTGGCTTATGCTACAACTCGTAATCAATTAGATGGCGCAGTAACTAAACTGTCACCCTACATTACTCGGGGGATTATTTCCTTACCATTAATTCGAGAGCGTTTATTGTTAAACCACAGTAAACAAGACTGCGCCAAATTGATTCAAGAATTAGCGTGGCGAGAGTATTTTCAAAATGTTTGGTTTGCAAAGGGTGACGATATATTTACTGATATCAGATTCGAGCGCGAGGACTGGCGCCATAGCGGAATCGTATCGGCCATTGCTGATGCTGCTACCGGAGTAGAGGTGGTTGATCAGGGTATCAAGCAGTTGTACGAAACAGGGTATATACACAATCACATGCGTATGTGGATTGCTAGCGTGTCGTGCAACCTTGCTTATGCTCACTGGCATGCGATGGGGCAGTGGATGTACTATCATTTGATTGATGGTGATCTGGCTTCAAACTTTCTTTCGTGGCAGTGGGTAGCTGGTACGTCGATTAATAAACGATACACGGTGAACCAAAAATTAATTAACGGTTGTAGTAGTCACAAACAAGTGCGCAGCGTATTGACCTTTGATCGTGAGCACATGACGACGCTGCCAACGCCAGAATTACTACTGTCGTACGAAGATTTGCAATTAGAGACTGTGTATCCCGAGGTCGACCCGGTACTAACAGTGTCGGGAGCAACGGTTAATTTATATACACCGTGGACGCTCGACCCCACCTGGCGCCAGGGTGAATCAGATCGGCGTATTCTGATAATTGATCCACTATGGTTTGATCGTTATCCAGTGAGTGAACAAGTCCTCGATTTTATTATCCGGCAAGGTAAGATTGTGATCCATGATTTAGAAGTGCACGTTGGTAGAGTGGAAGACATTCACGGAATCAGTGACGCTCTGACAGTGCAGGCTTTGGCGCATCAGACCAACCAAGCGTGGCCGGTACAGTTTGACCAGGTTGAAAAACTTTTTCCTGAAGTTCGTGGCTACTTTAAAAGCTTCTTTGCTTTCTGGAAAGCAGTCGAGAAGAGCAAGGGGTAATAAAAAGCCGGTGCTTGCACCGGCTTTTTAGTTACGACTGCTTTTTCTTACACCAGGGAATAAAGTAACTCGTCGTGTTTATGTAACGCTGATATTTCTCGGGATACTTTTCTAGAAACGCCTCTTCTAGCATCGGTCCAGTGACACGAGTCACAATGTACGTGATTACTAGTGGGCTAATAATGGTTACCCAGCCATACGGTAGGGGTAGAACCATGATAGCCAGTCCCCACCAGATAAGAGTTTCACCAAAGTAATTAGGTCGACGCGATAGACTAAATAATCCTTTGGTCATCAGAGTTGCGCTTTCAGTCCCAGCTTGCTTACGCGCGATGAAGCGATCAAGTTGCAGATCGGCAATTGTTTCGTACGCTAACCCAAAACAAAATATTAAAAACCCAACGAGAACAAACCACTGGTTATACATAGTAGGGTAGGCCAACGCAAATACAGCTGGCATGGCCACAAAGAAAATTATCACCACTTGTAGCAAGTTTACCTGCAAGTAACTACGCAGCCAGAAATAAGCTCGTCCCTTTTCCATCCATTGGGTCCGCCATTTCGCGTAGCGAGCGTCTTCTGGTTTGCCTAGATTTTTTCTAAAAATACGACTACTCAGCCGCAGTGACCAGGCTCCGATACATCCAATGATGATCGCTGGTAGCAGTGAAGTGGTGCTGGTGAGGTAGGCAGTTCCAAATGTGCTAACAAAAAATGCCAGGCCATACGCAATGTCCATAACACTATTATCGTGCATAATCCGCGCTATAATAAATACGAGAACTGAGTAGATTAGGAGTAAGCCGCCGACTAATCCACTGGTTATTAACAGGTTTTCCATAGGTACGTTTCTATTGTACCAGATGCTATACTAAAGTTTGATTTATGGCTCGAGCTACTTCCACATCACCAGAAGAAGAAAAAGTGAAAAAAGCTCCACGCAAACGTGCCGCGTCTACAAGGTCGACTGTTGCTAAAAAATCTACTCCCCGCAAGACTACCACCCGCAAAACTCCGGCCAAGAAAACCCCCCGCAAGGCCACCACGCGCAAAGCGCCAGAAGAGAAAATAAAAGACGATGTAGCGCCAGTAGAGGACGATGTGTCTGTGGAAGAACCCGAAACTGACACCACACCAATGCGAAAAGCGCCAACTAAATTTGCCAAAGCAAAGGCTACACACAAAACCAAACGCAATCATTACGTAGTGATTGGATTATTGATTTTGTTGGGCGTTGGCTCTTCAGCGGCAGTTGGGTTTAGTGATAGCGAAGCTGGGCAGATTAATGTGGCACAAACTATTCAAGAACGAAACGAACGAATGGCCAATCTGGTTGACGTAACTGGGCCAACAGTCGTTGTTCCAACTCCTAGTCAGGTTCCAGACGGTGGTCTGATTGGACTCCGTCCAGCTGATCCGGCGGCCAATACCGACAATCAGCCAGCAACCGCTTCTACTACTGCCACTTCTTCAGATGCTACCGCGTCCTCTACTGTGGCTACGTCAACAGGCTCTAGTACTCTCCCGGCCGTAGATCTACCCCGAGATCAATTTGCTACCGATACAGCCACTACCTCAGTAGAAGCAACGGAAGCGAGCACATCTAGTGAATCCACTGATACTATTTAATAATTGACGACCCTATAGTGATACACTAAAAGACAATAAATATGGACGAAGAAAAAAATTCAGTACATCAGACACGTTCAGCGTTTATTCTAGCGAGCAGCGTTTTTTTCTTGCTTTTCAGTGGGGTAATGGCTTTAGCATTATTCTATGATTTTTCTGGGATTAATCTTGGCGGATTGCTGTTTTTGATTTCATTTTTATGCTGTATTTTCATTTCAAAAAATTTGTATGATCTGACTATGCAAAACGCCATCAGTCCAACGGCGGTGCTCCCGGCTCCAAGCGGAGATAATAGATCTGTATACACCCAACTATATAACAAAAGCCCAGTACCGTATTTTGTCGTAGATTCAGAAGGGGTGGTCGTTTCGGCTAATACGGCCGCTGCTCGCTTATTAAGTCGGCCACAGTCCAAAGTAGAAGGGATCAATCTATTTGCCTTACTATCGACAGACGAACGAGACAATCTTGATTTTCTATTTGATAAATTCCGTAGCGGTGTCGCAGTCAGTGACGAAATAGTACGAGTTGAGCGCGAAGATCACCGTGAAGCTTGGGGACTATTGTCTTTATTTCAATTTCAAAATAATTTTGGGGAGCAGCAAGGGTTATTAACATTGGTTGACATTACCAAGCAAAAGAAAGCCGAAGATGCTAAGTCTGAGTTTGTGTCACTGGCGTCGCATCAATTGCGGACACCAATTGCAGGAATGAAGTGGAGTGCTGAATTGTTGTTGATGGATAGTCCTGACACACTCACTGAGCGACAGCTTAAATACATGGATCGACTTCACTTAAGTATCAATCGTATGTCACGGTTAGTGGATGATTTTCTTCGGGTGTCTCGGTTTGAATTAGGTAGTTTTCAGGCTGAGTACCATACGATTATTTTGCAAGACTTGTTTACTGCCATTGAGGCCGAGCTAGCAGATACAGTTAAACAAAAAGATCTAGACGTACAAACTGATTACGAACAAGGAATCACCGAGTTTGTGACAGATCCAAATCTGCTGCGCATGATCGTCACGAATTTGTATTCAAATGCAATCAAATATACTCCAGTGGGGGGCGCAATTAGTATCAGCTATGCTCGGGACAACAATATGTTACGAATACGAGTGACCGATACGGGAATCGGTATTCCTGCTGATGATCAAGCTGATATCTTTACCAAGTTATTCCGCGCATCAAACGCAGTGCGTGACATACCTGATGGAACAGGTTTAGGATTGTACATTGTGCGTGAGGCGGTGACAGTGCTGCGTGGAAAGGCTTCGTTCACTTCAACTGAAGGAATGGGTTCTACATTCGACGTACAGATTCCGTTTGCTGCTCCGGGTGAGAGAGTAGATTAATACTGTAATCGTTTTTCGATTTGCGTCATCAAATCTTGAATACTCCAGTCTGGTTTAAAGAGTACGTAATCGGTTGGAAGATCAATATTTTTAGCAATATTTTCAACGGATTCTGAAGCCGTAAGAACAATAATACGAGCTGACTTACCCCAGTCGGTTTCGCGAATCCTTCGGTATACTTCGTAGCCGTTTATATCAGGCAGTCGTATATCAAGGAGAATGAGATCTGGCTCATGCTCAAGCGCAAGCGCCACCCCTTCGCGGCCAGTGGCTGCGTGCATCGAGGTGTAGTCATGCATCTCTAGCATATCAACTAATGAATCTGCCAGGTAAGACGAATCTTCTATTACCAGTACGGTTGGCGTTGACATATATGGTAGTGTAGCATTATTACCCAATGAGAATCTAGAGGGATATGGAAATCATTATACAATTTGTCCTAACGCTACTAGCCTTTTTGTTTGGCGGAGTGACTGATCAACCATCAGAATCCGTTGTCAGTGCGCAAAGTACCACTACTGCAATGGTGATCCGGATTGTTGATGGAGATACTATCAAGGTGCAAATTGATGGCCAAGAAGAGACGGTTCGATACATCGGAATTGATACTCCCGAGTTGCATCGCGATGGGGAAGCTGCTTGTTATAGTCAAGCAGCAACCGACCGCAATACTGAACTGGTTGCCGGCAAGCAAGTGCAGTTGGTCTCAGACGCAGAAGACCGTGATAAGTACGATCGTTTGTTGCGCTACGTGTACGTGGATGAGCTGTTTGTGAACCAACTGTTGGTGCAAGAAGGATATGCCACCACACTTGAAATTAAACCCAATACCGATCAGGCGCCAGTTTTAGAGCGGGCTGAGGATGTAGCTCGAGAACAAAACCTGGGGTTATGGAGCGTGTGTAAAGAAAGTAGTTTAGGTAATACGTCAGACAATATACCGGGCGAAACAGAAGCAGTGACAATCGATACCAATAGTCTCCCGCCGGGACAACAAAAAGTACTCGATACCTTCGGTATGAATGGTTCGAGTGTAACCATCGCTCCTGAGGTGATTGTGTGTGCCGAGGCTGCTATTGGTGCTGAACGGGTGGCAGCTATCGTGGCGGGCGATACGCCGGGTGTGCTCGAAGGTCTCAAGTTAGCGAATTGCTACCGGGCCAACTAACTACCCGCTATGGTGTTATGTACTAATTTTGGTTTGATGCAAAACGTAGCGGATTGCTCATGAATCAATCCTCTTGAAATGCCTACCTATAGGATGACTGGTCCATCATCAAGCACAAACCAAAGTGCGAGAGCGGCAGTTGTCTTGTGTGGTGACCAAGTGTCGACGGTAGTTTTTATTTTACGTACAAAGTGGGGTTTGTAGTTGTAGGTCAGGTACAATCCTTTCATCAATCCCAGATCTCCGTAAGAAAATACATCTGCTCGGGCCAAAGAAAAAATCAAAAACATTTCCGCAGTCCAGCGGCCAATCCCATAAAGTTTTGTTAGCTCAGTGATAACCGCTTCGTTATCCATGGCACTAAAATCATCGATAGCGAGGTCAGCCCAGATGGCTGCGTTGTGGGTGATGTATTTAGTTTTTTGATAGGACAGTCCGCAGCTTTTTAATTCCTCAAAATCAGCTTGCATGACTGCCTCAGGAGTAATTGTGCCACCTAAAAAAGCGACCACTCGACCGCGCACAGCGTCGGCTGCTTTAGTACTAATTTGTTGACTGATGATCGATGAAACAATACTTGCAAAATATTCATCAGTCGGTTTGGGGTGGGGGATGATAATTGGGTCTGGAGCAGTCAGGGCTTGATGCAGTAGCTGCGACATTACCGGGTCGCAGGCAGAAAAATAGTGCTGGGCAGCTTTTAGGTCGATGGTGTGGATCATGTGGTGATGGGTTTGGCTTGTGTGGTAACTCTACCGCCTGTTTCCATATTTGCAACCGGCTTTGTAGTGTGGGAGTACAGATTTATTTTCTTTCTTACATCTGTTACAGCTGCGATAACCAGTACGCATAATAAATCACCGCTTTAATACACGTATTAAAGCGGTGATTTACAGCTATTCATGTTAAACTATGACTATATGGCACGCAGAAAAATTGAAGACGAAAATGTCCGGTCTTTAAACAAAACCTCGGGAGGGAAGAGCTACGGCCTTACGCTACCTGTCCGCGCGATTAGATTATTTAAATGGCAGTCCCGACAAAAACTCCAGATTACGGTTGATGAAAAGCGAAAACGCTTGATCATTGAAGACTGGCTAGGGTAGTGAATATTCGCTTAACTCATCATATCGGTTAGGTAAAAAAACATTCTGTTTTTTGACCTAGCCCCACTCCTCCAGTCGTCTAACTTTAAATAAAAAGAAGCCCCACGAGTGTGAGCTGTGGGGCTCCTCGTGGGGCTTTGGGTCAGGATTCTAAATATTTAACCCTGGAAACTCAATTTCGTCCATGAAATCCATTATTGCACCCTTGTTCCCCTCTCGCTTCTCGCCGTTGATTTCGGCGACAAGTATCGTGTGGGGAGGGATAGCTGACAGAATTACAAGCGTTGCATCTGTGCTGCGATTTGAGCTGATCAGCGCATCTCCTTCCTTGTATCTGAGGGTAACCACAGGGTTAGTGATATGCCAGGTAGGGATATTCACCGAAGGAAGGTCTTCTTTCTCCACCCTGTCGACTATGTCAGTCGAATTGTAGCGGAGATCGTAGAGCACTTGATACTCGTCCCAGGTCATGTTGATGATACCTTCTCGGATTGCCATTCCGAGATAGCACATTCTGACAGTTTTGTCGCCTCTCTTGATGGCCTCAGCTTCCTTGTTTGCCATTTCGATGATGCGGTTGGTGCGGTCAAGGTTGGACATGTTGGTTCCTTTCAGGAGCTACGTAACCTCTAGCCACCTTTGAACTCGAACACTTGAGATAATCAAGTAACATGAAATACAAACAATTAAGTTATGAAGAGCGCGTGCAAATTGAAATATTAAAA
>Ga0306910_1000143_pt1 | contig 43956 bp, 44 predicted proteins | sample AntRauMFilla2698_FD_190438 | JGI IMG/M metagenome (GOLD analysis project Ga0306910, IMG submission 190438) | Saline lake microbial communities from Rauer Islands, Antarctica - Metagenome Filla 2 #698 (v2) (version 2) | ecosystem: Environmental > Aquatic > Non-marine Saline and Alkaline > Saline ... | reverse complement strand
ACATCGAGATGTTTTACAACCCGACCCGCAAGCACACCAACAACGGTATGCTGTCGCCGGTTGACTATGAAACCAAACAAAGGAAAATGAACGAGGCAGGTGTCTAGGAAACTAGGGACACCTCAAAGGGATATCGCAGGGCATTTATTACAAGTGGTCTAAGGACTTCATGGAAGCCGGAAAAAAGCGTCTGGCGGGCGATACGGCGCGTGCGGCAAACACTGACGAGGTGAAGGAGCTTCGCCGTGGTACTCAAGGACTCGAACAAGCGGACGGGACTAATGATGGGCAAAACCATGACAGCCATCAAAGACTTGCTTTTGATCGCGGTACAGCGTTCAGTCGCTGTCCCAAAAAACAGATTGGCAGAAAGAGCAGGTCACCCTGACCTCGGGAGCAATAGAAAGCGCAGTTGCCTTCTCGCTCACAAGCCAACAGAACCGCGTTTTTCAGCGATGCATAAGCTAAAGCTCAGAGCTGACGTATCGCCCAATCTGATATGGCGGGTAAAATACCGTCCATCAAGCTTTGAAAGCCCGTGACAATCGCCACAGGCGTGTCGTCAGGCACCTGTTGCGATTGCGAGAAACGGCGGGAGGCCACAACGCGTTGATCACGGTCGTTGATGACGGACAGGTCAAAGTCCACCTGCGCCGTCAGAATACCATCCGGAGATACAATCACCTCGAACGCGTCTATCCGCACCAACAGCGCCTTATCCGGCACCGGACCGGATCCTGCGCTGCCGACATACGCCGCTCTGCCGGTTGCGGCAATGCTACGGACAAGAAGTGTCTGGAAAAGTGCGGGCACTTCATCGCTCCAGCGGGCATCGGGTAGGTAGGTGACGGAAACCGCGTCTGGCTTGACCATGATGCGGTCGCTGACCAAGGCTGCCGGCGCTTGCGGCAATGCCACCTGCAAGGTGCGCGGGATCCGTCCGCCCGTCGAAGTACCCGCAGCAGGGCGCAGGTCGTAGGTGTCGAGCACCTCGGCGGATGCATTCAAAGACGAAATCGCGTCACACCCGGCAAGCGAGCAAAGCGCACCAACGAGGGCTGAGCGGCGTGTCAGGTTGGTCATGATCTATTTCCTGTATTCGGGAACGCGGCTGTCGAGAATAAAGCCTGCTGGGTTGCGTTCGATTTTGCGGGTTACATCGGCCAGCGTGCTTATCAGATTGCGTGCCTCGCTGGTAAGGCGGGTCAGTTCGGGCAAGCCACGGCTGGCGAATTCCGAAATGCCCGGCGTGCTTTGGGCAACGGCGGTCTGTATCTGTCGCGCGACAGCATCGCCGCGCGCGATGAGCGCACGCAGATCGGCGGTGATGGCGGGTATGTCTGCGGTCACGTCCGTCACCGCGCGCGCGATCTGGTCCGAAGCCGTGCGGATATCCGCGACCATCGGCCCGAGGTCGGTATCCATTATCCGGGTCGCCGCATCGAATGTCGTTTGCGCGGATCCAAGGGTGCGCGTGCTGACATCAAGGGTCGTATCAAGGGCGGCCAGCGTGCTTTGCGCATCGACGAACAACGCGTTGGCCGAGGCGAGGGCCTGCTCCGCCCCTTCCGCCATAGGGTCCAGCCGGTCGCTCAGACTGGCAATGTTGTTCGCAACAGTATCCACGGCCGTATTTGCGCGCGCGACACCGCTGCGGATGTCGGCCATGATCGCGGGTACGTCGTTCAGCACTACGGCCTCGATGGTCGCAATCGCAGATTTGGCGTCGCCCAACACCACACGCGCCTCGGCGATCAGGGAGGCCCCGTCCCCGACGACCAGCTGGTCAAACCCGTCCGCAGCCTCCGTCACGGCGACAAAGGCTATATTGGCCTCCTGTAAGGATGTCTCCAGTTCGATCAGCCGCGCGTTCAGCAAATCGCCCGTCTGGGTGAACCCGTCCAGCGCGGTGCCGGAGCGCGATTGCAGATCGGCGATGGCGGTGTTGGTCAATGCCGCCGCTTGGGAGAGTTGCGCCAGGATTTCGGGCACTTGCGTGTCCAGCAGCACCTTCGCCTGCTCGAACACGCTGCCCGCACTGTCGATCGTCTCGACTGACCCGGCAAGCACAGTATCGGCAGTCTCAAACGCCCCTGTCGCAGCGGCCAGCGTACTGTCTGCCTGCTCCAGCGTGCCGGAGATAGATTGGCCAATTGAATCAAGGCGGTCGGTAAACAGAGTGATCTGCGTCGTCGCGTCACGCACGGTGCCGGTGATGTCGGAGAAGTCGTCCAGCGCTTCATCAAGGCGGCCAGACGACGCGTCCAGATTGCGCAATATATTGGTGACGTAAGCCTGATTTTCAGGCCCGACGATCGATTGGAACTGTGACAGCAGGCTGGTCGCCTCAGCCAGAAGATCGGGGGCGTCTTCGACCAGCGCCTGCACGGTGGAGCGGCGTGAGGGTATGATCATCACCCCATCTTCATTGACCGACAAAGGTGCCGCCGAAGGGGTGCCGCCCGAAAGTGAGATATAGGACACGCCCGTGACCCCCTGCGATTGCAGTTGTGCCACTGTATCAGACCGGATCGGCACATCTGACTCGATCTCGATCGTGGTGAACACTTTCGACGGGTCCTGCTCGGCGATGCGCAGGCCAATCACCCGCCCGACCGAGATCCCGTTGAACGACACATCTCCCGAAGCATCGAGACCCGAGACATCGTCGAACAGGATGCCGTAGGTCTCGTATTTCTTGTTGACCTGAACGCTGGCCAGCCAGACAAAGAACGCAAGCGTGCCCAGAATGGACAGCAAGGCAAAGACGCCAATGAGAATGTAATTCGCACGGGTTTCCATCAGTTTGCCTCTTCTTTCTGCTTGGTACTCAGCGCCGCGCGGGCACGGGGGCCGTGGAAATACTCATGCACCCAAGGGTGGTCCAGCTCCAGCATTTCTTCCATAGTGCCGACAGCCAGCACCTTTTGATCCGCCAGCACGGCCACACGGTCACAGATCGCGTGCAAACTGTCCAGATCATGGGTGACCAGAAACACGGTCAGCCCCAGAGATGCCTGCAACTGTTTGATCAGCTTGTCAAAGGCCGCGGCCCCAATCGGATCGAGGCCCGCCGTCGGCTCGTCGAGAAACACGATCTCGGGATCCATGGCGATGGCGCGGGCAAATCCGGCGCGTTTGCGCATGCCCCCCGACAGCTCAGAGGGGTATTTCGACATCGCATTTTCGGGCAGACCCACCATGCGCACCTTGATCGCCGCCAGAGTCTCGCGCAGGCCGTCTTCCAGTTCGAGCTGCTCGCGCATCGGCGCTTCGACGTTCTGGCGCACGGTGAGCGAGGAAAACAACGCACCGTCCTGAAACATCACACCCCAGCGGCGGCGCAGCGCGCGGTACTGCTCCTCCGAGTGGCCACGGACACTTTCGCCAAACACTTCGATCTGTCCCTCGGCAGGCTCTAACAGCCCGACGATCGCGCGCAACAAAACGGATTTTCCGGTGCCGGACCCGCCGACAACGCCGATGATCTCGCCCCGCTTCACGTCCAGATCCAACCCGTCGTGCACGGTATGCGTCCCAAAGCGTGTCACCAGACCGCGTACGCGAATGATCGGATCATCCACCCTGTCCATCACACCCCCACAATCGCGAAAAAGATCGAGAACATCGCATCGACCACGATAACCATAAAAATCGCCAGCACCACCGAGGCCGACGTAAGCCGACCCAAGCTTTCGGCATCGCCGCCCACTTTCATTCCCTGATAGCATCCGATGATGCCGATGATCAGGGCAAAGAACGGCGCCTTTATCATGCCGACAATAAAATGCCACACGTCCGTATTGCTGACCAGCCGCGATTGGAACACAGCTGGCGATACGCCAAGCTCGATCCACGACATCAGCGCACCGCCGATCAACCCCGATATGTTCGCGATCAGTCCAAGTGCGGGCAGCATCAGGATCAGCGCCAGTACGCGCGGCACCACAAGGATCGTCACCGGATCAAGGCCGAGCGTGCGCATTGCATCGATCTCCTCGCGCATCTTCATGGAACCGATGGCGGCTGTGAACGCAGAGCCAGAGCGCCCGGCGACGATGATCGAGGTCAGCAATATCCCCAGCTCCCGCAGGATCGAGATGGCGATGAGGTCTACGACAAACACCTCCGCCCCGAACTGGCGCAGCTGCGCAGAGCCCTGAAAGGCCAGGACAACACCGATCAGAAACGCCATCAGCGCCACGATCGGCACGGCGCTGACCCCGATTTCCTGACAATGATGCACCACCGAGGTCAACCGCAGGCGGATTGGGTGCCGGATGATCCCGCCCAGCGTCGCAATAACCTGCCCCAGAAACGCCGTCAGCTCCACCGCCATGCGCAGGCCGCGCATGACCTTCCGGCCAAAGGTCTCGAAACGGTCCGCGATAGTCTTGGGTTTGATTGCGGGCGGCGCATCGTGAAGCATGTTGCTGTCCACGGTCGTGATCAGCTGCTCCTGCTCCGGGCTGGCACCCGTGATCTCAATCGTTGCACCGCGTGTTTCAGCCCGTGATCTTTGATCGACCAGATACCACGCGCCCGCGGTGTCGAGCCTTTTCAGCGCACTGATGTCGATGCTGGTAAACGCGCCCTGATCAATCAGCCTTCCATCATCCACCAGCTTCGAGACAGTGTCGATCAGCAGATCACCGCTCAGCCGCAGCACGCCACCTTCCGTCGAGAAGGAGACATTTTTATCCGTAAGTGTATCGGCATCGGTCATAAAAAGCCTTTGGACGCGCGGGCCGTTGCGTGCAACAAAGATTCCGGCTGCACGGTCCATCATGCCAGATACTTATCCAACTATAACCGCTATCGCCAGTCTGGCTTTGATGTATATCAATGCGCAGCGCTTGATAGTGCTAGACTTGTGACAGACGTGCCCTGATCCGCACCAGCGCCGGATCGCCCCCTGAACGGAAAATCCTGATATGCACAGAACTTCAATTTTGCTGACCGGTCTCGCTGCGGTACTGCTGTCGGCCTGTGCGCAGGCTGCTTTCGACACCTCCCAAAGTGCTACGCGCGGACAGGTGATTTACGCAAAGGAGTGCGCGCAATGCCACGGCGCGACAGGCGCGGGAAGTGGGCCTGCGTCGTTGGGGCTGGGTATGCCCCCGCCAAACCTGAGCGAGCTTGCCCTGCGCAACGACGGCGTTTTTCCGCGCGAGTTTGTCAGCCGTTTTGTCATGGGGACGCTTGAAAAAGACGACCCCGACGCCGCCATGCCTGAATTTGCGACGGTCGGTTTGCGCCACGTCTATCCGGACGGTGGCGCGGACGGCGAAGTGCTGGAGGGTGATTTTGCCGATCTGCTCGATTATCTCGAGACCATCCAGAAATAGCGCGCCCGGTCGGCAAAAGGTGCAGATTATCATCGATGGAGAACACAATGAGTTTCACATTTCTGCGGCGTGCGGCGCTGGCTGTCACGCTCATCTGGCCCACGCTGAGCACTGCGCAAGACGCCATGATTGAAATCCCCCTCGCCGATCAAACCCGTTGGGAGTATTTCAGCGATCAGGTGATGGGCGGTGTGTCGGAGGGCGGCGCATCGTTCGCGCGGGTGGACGGCACGCCGGTGCTGCGCCTGCGCGGAGAGGTCAGCACCGCCAACCGCGGTGGGTTTATTCAGGCGCGCGCGATGCTGGACGGCACGCTGCCCGACACTGCGCAGGGGGTCGTGCTGGATGTGCGCGGCAATGACGAGACATATTTCGTGCATTTGCGAACCTCACGCACGTTCCTGCCGTGGCAGTTCTATCAGGCGTCATTCGAGGCCACGCCTGAATGGCGGCAGGTCCGTATTCCGTTTACCGATTTTGCCCCATACGGGCGGTTGCTGCGCAAGTCCTTTAATGTAGGCACAGTACGCAGCATCGCGGTGGCCGCCTTCGGCAAGGATCATACCGCCGACCTTTCCGTCAGGCTCATTGGCGTTTACTGACCGCGCTTCAGGGGTTGATCGCCATCCGGATCGCGTAGGCGACGATGCCAAGGGCAAGGATACTTGCGATCCAGATCGCGACGAACCATGCAAATTTCTTGATCGTGGCGCGGGGCATCAGTGATACCCCTCCGCCGGATCGATCTTACCGCGGAAAACCCAATAGGCATAGGCGGTGTAGGCCAGGATCATCGGCACCAGAACCAGCGTACCCACCAGAGCAAACCACAGGCTCTCGTCCGGCGCTGCCGCCTCGGCGATGGTTAGGCTGGGCGGGACGATATTGGGATAAAAGCTGATCCCGATCCCGATAAAGCACAGCACGAACAGGCTGAGCGCCGCCAGAAACGGCTGGCCATCCTTACCCGCGTTGAGCCCGGAAAACAGAGCCCATGCCGCCGCCATGAGCGCCAGAGGCATTACCGCGCTGAAGATGCTGCCCGGCAAGCTGAGCCAGCGGCTGAAGTATTCAGGGTCCTGAAACGGCGTCAGAATACTGACCAGCCCGATAAAGCCAAGCGTCCCTGCCCCCAGCCACCAGGCATAGCCCTGCATCTGGCGCTGCAAACTGCCTTCGGTTTTCAGGATGATCCACGTGGCGCCGAGCAGCGCATAGCCGACCACAACGGCCAGCCCCGTGAGCACCGAAAACACGCTCAGCCAATCCCACCAGCCGCCGGCATAGGCGCGGCCCGACACTTCGATCCCCTGCACCAACGCACCGAGTGCGATCCCCTGCATGAAGGCCGCGACCAGCGAGCCGCCGAAGAATGCCACGTCCCAGACCGGCTTCCACCGCTCCGTGCGCCAGCGGTATTCAAACGCCACACCGCGAAAGATCAGCGCCAGCAGCATGAGGATGATCGGCATGTAAAGCGCGGGCATGACCACGGCATAGGCCAGCGGAAACACGGCAAACAGACCGCCACCGCCCAGCACGAGCCACGTCTCATTCCCGTCCCAGATGGGCGCGATCGAGTTCATCATCGTGGCCTTCTCCCGCTCCCCTTCGGCGAGAGGAAACAGGATCCCGACACCAAGGTCGAAACCGTCGAGGATGACGTAGGTCAGGACGGCAAAAGCGATGATACCGGCCCAGATAAAGGAAAGTTCAAACATCGTAAGGCTCCTTATTCGCCGGGGATTGCGTCGGGGTGGGTTTGCGCCACTGGCGTGATGCCTGCGGTGCGGATCGGTCCTTCCTTGAGCGTCGGATCGGCATAGCCTGCGGCGCTGTTCATCATCCGCAGCAGATAGAAGGTGCCCGCCCCGAAGACGAAGAAATAGACAACGATGAAGGCCAGCAGCGATGCGGCGACAGCGGGTGCTGCTACGGGTGCCAGACTGTCACTGGTGCGCAGCAGGCCATAAACGGTAAAGGGCTGCCGGCCCACTTCGGTCGTGACCCAACCGGCCAGAACCGCCACAAAGCCCATCGGACCCATGGCAATCGCCGCCCGCTGTAGCCAACGGTCCTCATAAAGCTGCCCACGCATCCGGCGGAACAGGCTCCAGGCGCCAAGGCCCAGCATCGCAAACCCGAGGCCGACCATGACCCGGAAGCTCCAGAACACAATCGCCACCGGCGGCTCGTCCTCGTCCGGGATCGTGTCCAGACCAGCCAGGGGCGCGTTGAGGTCATGCTTGAGGATCAGGCTGGAGAGTTTGGGGATCTCCACCGCATAATCGATCCGCTTTTCCGCAGGGTTGGGAATGCCGAACAGGATCAGTGGCGCACCGTCTGGGTGGCTCTCATAGTGACCCTCCATCGCCATGACTTTGGCGGGCTGATGCTCCAGCGTGTTGATGCCGTGGAAATCCCCCGCCGCGATTTGCAGTGGTGCGACCACAATCAGCATCCACATTGCCATCGAGAACATCCGCCGCGCGGACGCATCGGCGCGGTTGCGCAGAAGATGCAGACCACCAACCCCACCCACGACCAACGCGGTGGTGAGGTAGGCGGCAAGAACCATATGCACCAAACGGTAGGGGAAGGACGGGTTGAACACGATCTGCCACCAGTCCTCGGGCACGAATTGCCCCAACTCATTCATGCCGTAGCCTGCGGGCGTCTGCATCCACGAGTTGACGGAAAGGATCCAGGTTGCAGACATGAGCGTGCCGAAAGCCACCATCGCGGTCGCGAACATATGCAGCTTATCGCCCACCCGCTCGCGGCCAAACAGCATGATGCCGAGGAAGCCCGCCTCAAGGAAAAAGGCGGAAAGCACCTCATAGGCCATAAGTGGCCCGAGGATGGGGCCGGTTTTGTCGGCAAACACCGACCAGTTGGTGCCGAACTGGTAGGACATGACGATCCCCGACACGACACCCATGCCAAACGCCACCGCGAAAATCTTTTTCCAGTAGTTGAACAGGGTCAGATAGGCCTCATCACGGGTACGCAGCCACAGGCCGTTGAGCACGGCAAGATAGCTCGCCAACCCGATAGAAAAGGCGGGAAAAATGATGTGGAAAGACACCGTGAACGCGAATTGCATCCGCGCAAGTGTTTCCGCTGTAAAACTCTCGAACATGGTATCTTTCCTTTGCTACCGCAGCGCGGTCAAAGCGTTACTTTGCGCAGGTAGGGGCGCAGGGTCTCGTACCCTTGGGGGAAGGCCGCCTTGGCCTCATCCTCGGAGACGGAAGGCGGGATGATGACAGGCTGACCGGGAATCCAGTCGGCCGGGGTTGCGATCTTGTGCGTATCGGCGGTTTGCAATGCATCGCAAACCCGCAAGATCTCGTCGAAATTGCGGCCGACGTTCATCGGATAGGTCATCGTCAGGCGAATTTTCTTGTCCGGATCAATTATAAAGACAGAGCGCACGGCGGCGGTCTCGCTCTCGTTCGGGTGGATCATATCATAGAGCTTGGCAATCTTAAGATCAGCGTCCGGAACAATCGGGAAAAGCAGCGTAGTGTGCTGCGTGTCATTCACGTCTTCGATCCATTTCATGTGCTCGCCCACGGTATCTGTCGACAGGCCGATCGGCTTGACCCCGCGCGCGGCAAATTGCTCAGCCAGTTGCGCGGTGCGGCCCATTTCCGTGGTGCAGACAGGCGTGAAATCCGCCGGGTGACTAAAGAAAAACGCCCAGTCGTCACCGATCCAGTCATGAAACCGGATGGGACCAGTGGTGGTATCCGCAGAAAAGTCGGGGGCTGTATCGCCGATTCGGAGGCTCATGCTACATATCCTATATTTCAAATAGTGGTTTTGTGAGGCTGGTTTACTCCAGCCACTTTACAAAAGCAATAGTTTGAATGTATCTTTATTTGCGACAACAGGATGCATCATGAAACTTACCAGCTACACCAATTATGCCCTTCGCTCCTTGCAACTTGCGGCGCTTAAATCGCCAGACCTTGTGCGCGTTGACGATGTGGCAAGAATCCACAATTTGTCGCGACCGCACATCATGAAGATCGTGCACGAGTTGGGCAAAGCAGGCTATCTTGAAACTGTGCGCGGGCGTGGGGGCGGGTTTCGTCTGGGCCGTCCGGCGGGCGAGATCATCGTGGGCGATGTCATAAGGATTACCGAAGGTCCGCTCGATGTCGTTGAATGTTTCAACCGCGAAAAAAACACCTGTCCGCTGATCGGCGTTTGTATTCTGTCGAAGAAAATTCAGGAGGCGACCGCCGCTTTCATGGCCGTTCTCGATGATTTGACGATCGCGGATATCTCGGCAAACCGGGGGCAACTGATGGACCGCATTGCGCCGCTGGAATTTCCTACCGCTGAAAAGTCTGTATAATGACGGATCAACAGGATTGGGTCGAGCGGTTCCCCGGATTGTCGCGTCTCGAGGCGCCGATCAAACAGCTCATCACATCGCGGAGCACCATCGTCGAGGCGCCCGCGGGCACAACTCTTTTCGGGCCGGGGAACTCACCCGAGAACATGCTGTTCCTGCTCGATGGAACCGTGCGGGTGCAGCAGGTCTCCGAGACCGGACATGAAATCGTGCTCTACAGGATCGAGGCGGGGCAAAGCTGTGTTCTGACGACCGCCTGTCTGTTGGCCTATGACGATTATTCAGCCGAGGGCATTACAGAAACAAAGGTGCGCGCCGCCGCCGTGCCGCGCGATGTGTTCGACGATCTGGTCGCACAGTCGAAATCGTTCCGCGATTTCGTCTTTGCCGCTTTCTCCAAACGGATCACAGACCTGTTCCTGGTCATCGACGAGGTCGCGTTTCAGAAGATGGACGTGCGGCTTGCCGATAAGCTGATCAAACTGGCTGATGCGCAGGGTGTCGTCTCTACCACGCACCAGAAGCTTTCGGTCGAGCTGGGCACAGCGCGAGAGGTCGTCTCGCGCCAGTTGCAGGAATTCCAGAGACGCGGATGGATCGCACAGGCACGCGGCAGCGTCAGCCTGCTCGACCGGACCCATTTGGAACAGCTGGCCCATCGCAACGCGTGAATGTTTTTGTGTTTTGGTGACAATGTCACCGACTCGCCTGCCACAAAGCGGTATGTTGGATACAACTTTTACAGGAGATAGAGACATGACTAAGAACGTTGGCACCATTGATCGCTTCTTGCGCGCTGTTTTAGGCGTCATTTTGATCGCCCTGCCCTTCGCCAGCGGCGCTGCACTTTTCCAATCGGGTATCGCAACCGCAATCGCCGTGATCGTGGGTATCGTCATGCTCGCGACGTCGACGATGCGCTTTTGCCCGATGTACCGCATCTTTGGCATCAGAACCTGCAAAATCTAAAGGAACAGCAATGATCGAGACTGTTTTCACACCATTTCAATCGCTCGGCGGCGGTGCCCTGATCGGCTTGGGCGCTGTTTTGTTGATGGCGACACTTGGCCGGATCATGGGCGCCACCGGCATCCTTGCCGGGGTGCTACAGCCCGCCGGTCTGTCTGACTGGTCGTGGCGCGTGGCGGCATTGGCCGGAATGGTTAGCGGCCCTGCGGTCGTCATGCTGTTCACGGGCACGATGCCCGCAATCCAGGTGCCCGTGTCCACAACAATGCTTGTCGTTGGCGGGTTTATCGTCGGCGTCGGCGTGACATTTGGCTCGGGCTGCACCTCCGGTCACGGCGTTTGCGGCAACGCACGCCTGTCCCCGCGCTCTATCGCGGCGACCATCACATTCATGATCACCACGGCGATCACGGTCTACATCGTCCGCCATGTATTTGGAGCCTGATCTATGCGCTTGTTCTTCTCGTACCTGAGCGGCCTCGTCTTTGGCATCGGTATATCCATCTCCGGCATGGCCAACCCTGCCAAGGTGCTCAACTTTTTCGACGTCGCAGGCACCTGGGATCCAAGCCTTGCGTTTGTCATGGGCGGAGCGCTGATCGTGACGTTTATTGGCTACCGCTTTGTGCTCAAACGCCCTGCGCCCACTTTCGCGTCCAGCTTCCAGCTGCCCACGCGCCGCGACCTTGACCTGCCGTTGCTCGGTGGATCGGCCGTTTTCGGCATCGGCTGGGGGATTGCGGGTTTCTGCCCCGGCGGCGCCCTGCCCGCGTTGGGTACCGGCAATCCAAATGTCTTTATATTCACCGCTGCCCTTCTGGCGGGCATTCTTGCCGCGAAACTGGTGCAGGCGGCGATTGCAAACCGGGCGCAGGCACAGGCCTGATCAAAGCTTAACAAGGCCAATATCTATCCCATTGGAGGAAATACCATGAGCTATCCCGTAGATATGTCCGTAAAACCCGATGTTTCGGCGCATTTCGACGAAGCGACCAATACTATATCCTACATCGTCAAGGATCCGGCCAGCAATCACTGCGCCATTGTCGATAGCGTGATGGATATAGACTATGCCGCCGGCCGCATCACCTACGACCATGCCGACACGCTGATCACCGAGATCACGGAGCGTGGCCTGACTCTGGACTGGATCATCGAGACGCATGTGCATGCAGACCACCTGAGCGCCGCGCCCTATCTCCAGCAGAAGCTAGGCGGCAAGATCGGCGTTGGCGAAAAGATCATGGTCGTTCAGGAGACCTTCGGCAAGATCTTTAACGAAGGCACCGAGTTCCAGCGCGACGGATCGCAGTTCGATGCGCTGTTCAAAGATGGCGACACCTACATGATCGGTGAGATGCAGGCATTTGCCATTTACACCCCCGGACATACGCCTGCCTGTATGGTGCATGTTGTCGGCGATGCCGCGTTCGCCGGTGATACGCTGTTCATGCCCGATGGCGGCTCTGCGCGGGCGGATTTCCCCGGCGGTGACGCGGGCCAGCTCTATGACAGCATCATGAAGGTTCTGTCCCTGCCCGACGAGACACGCCTGTTCATGTGCCACGATTACGGCCCGAACGGCCGTGCGATCCAGTGGGAAACCACCGTGGCCGAACAAAAGGCCAACAATATCCACGTAGGCGGCGGTAAGACCCGTGAGGATTTCATCAAGTTCCGAACCGAGCGTGACGCACAGCTCGATATGCCCAAACTGATCATCCCGTCCCTTCAGGTGAACATGCGTGCAGGCGTGATACCCACCGACAAGGACGGGCGTCAAATGCTCAAAGTGCCGGTTAACGGCATCTGATCGGGAGACAGATAATGGATATCAAGACACTCACAGCAGGCCTTTCGGTCAGCCCACAAATTACGGCATCCGACATGCGAGCGATCAAGGATGCAGGATTCCGCGCCCTGATCTGCAACCGTCCCGACGGCGAAGGCAGCGATCAGCCAACCTTCGAGGAGATCGCGAAGGCGGCGAAAAAAGAGGGTCTTGAAGCGGTCTATCTCCCGATCGTTTCGGGTATGGTGCGCGACGAGGATGCGACAGCGTTCGACACCGCATTGACCGAATTGCCCGGACCGGTATTGGCCTATTGCCGCACGGGCACACGCTCGGCCACGCTTTGGTCACTCGCGCAGGCGGGCAAGCGGAGCGTCGCAGACATTCTCGCCGCGACAAAGGCGGCGGGATACGACATGGCAGGCGTGGTGCGGCGCATCGTGAACGGCGGCAAGACTCCGACAGATACGGGCGATGCATCCTATGAGGTCGTGATCGTCGGCGCCGGTGCCGGTGGTATCGCCGCCGCTGCGAGCCTCAAGGCACGCAAGCCCAGCCTTGAAATCGCCATCATCGACCCTTCGGATATTCATTATTACCAGCCCGGCTGGACAATGGTCGGCGGCGGCATCTTCGAGCCGGAAGAGACCGCGCGCACCATGGGATCGCTCATTCCAAAAGGTGTGCACTGGATCAAATCTGCCGTCGCAGCATTTGAGCCGGACAACAATGCCGTAATCCTCGATGGCTGCCGTGTGGTGAAATACAAACGCCTGATCGTCTGTCCCGGGATCAAGCTGGACTGGAACGGCATCGAAGGCTTGGTCGAAACGTTGGGTCGGCACGGCGTGACTTCCAACTACCGCTATGATCTGGCGCCCTACACGTGGCAGCTGGTGGAAAAGATGAAGCAAGGCCGCGCGATTTTCACCCAGCCCCCGATGCCGATCAAATGTGCCGGCGCGCCGCAAAAGGCAATGTATCTGTCAGGCGATGCGTGGTTCCGGCGCGGGGTTTTGGAAAACATCGACATTCAGTTCAACAATGCCGGCGGTGTGCTGTTCGGGGTCAAGGATTACGTCCCTGCGCTGATGGAATATGTCAAGAAATACGACGCGCACCTCAATTTCTTCCATACGCTCGTCGCCGTGGATGGCCCCGCCAAAAAAGCGTGGTTTGATGTGGCCAAACCCGACACCCCGGTCGAGCGGATCGAGATGGAATTCGACATGATGCACGTCTGCCCGCCACAAACGGCACCGGATTTTATCCGCGTCTCGCCGCTGGCCGATGCGGCCGGATGGGTCGACGTGGATCAGGCCACTCTGCGCCACAAAACCTATGACAATATCTGGAGCCTGGGCGACGTGATGAACGCGCCCAATGCCAAAACCATGGCGGCCGCGCGGATTCAGGCCCCGATCGTGGCCGAGAACATCGTCGCAGACATGCGCGGTCGCGCGCCCGTGGCACAATACAACGGCTATGGCTCCTGCCCGCTCACGGTCGAGCGCGGCAAGATCGTGCTGGCGGAGTTCGGCTATGGCGGCACGATGCTCCCGAGCTTCCCGAAGGCGATCATCGACGGCACCAAACCATCCCGCGCCGCGTGGTTCCTGAAAGAAAAGATGCTGCCCCCGATGTATTGGAAGGGGATGTTGAAGGGGCGCGAATGGATGGCCAAACCTGAAAAGGTCGCCGCCGAATAACCCTTTGAAACATTGCCGCCGTCCCGGCAAAGAGGGGCGGCAGCGCAGTTCGGAAATCAGATGACATTCTCAAAATACCTCCCCGTTCTCGCATGGGGGCGGACGTATAACCGCAGCGCGCTGTCCAACGATCTGATGGCGGCCCTGATTGTGACGATCATGCTGATCCCGCAATCGCTGGCCTATGCCCTGTTGGCCGGTCTTCCGCCCGAGGCCGGGCTTTACGCCTCCATTGCGCCGATCATGCTTTACGCTATTTTCGGCACCAGCCGCGCCCTGGCGGTTGGACCTGTCGCCGTTGTCTCGCTGATGACAGCCGCCGCGCTGAGCAATATCGTAGAGCAAGGCACAATGGGCTACGCCGTGGCCGCGCTGTCGCTGGCGGGCCTGTCGGGTGTCATTTTGCTGGCGATGGGTCTGTTCCGCCTGGGGTTTGTCGCAAATTTTCTGTCTCATCCCGTTATTGCGGGATTTATCACCGCCTCTGGCATCATCATCGCCGCCAGCCAGCTCAAGCATATTCTGGGCATTGATGCGCAGGGGCACAACCTTTTGGAGCTGGTGATTTCCATTGTCCAGAACCTGCCGCAAACCAACTGGATCACCGCAATTATCGGGATCCTCGCCACCGCGTTTCTGTTTTGGGTGCGCAAGGGGCTGCAACCGCTGCTAACAAAGATGGGGCTTGGCGCAAGCCTCACCGGCATTTTGGTGAAAACCGGGCCTGTAGCTGTTGTCATCGTGACGACGCTCGCGGTGTGGGCGCTGGATCTGGCTGACAAGGGCGTGAAAATCGTCGGTGAAGTTCCGCAAAGTCTACCGCCCCTCACCCTGCCCTCGTTCTCGCCTTCGTTGCTGGGTCAGCTGTTGTTGCCCGCGTTTCTCATCTCGATCATTGGCTTCGTCGAATCGATCTCCGTCGCTCAGACCCTCGCCGCGAAAAAGCGGCAGCGAATCGACCCTGATCAGGAGCTTATCGGGCTTGGCGCGGCCAATATTGGCGCGTCCCTCACGGGCGGCTTCCCGGTGACCGGTGGCTTTTCAAGGTCGGTCGTGAACTTCGACGCCGGCGCCGAGACGCCCGCAGCTGGCGCTTTCACCGCCATCGGTCTGGCGGTCGCAGCACTCGCCCTCACGCCGCTGATCTTCTTTTTGCCCACCGCAACCCTTGCCGCGACCATCATCGTCGCGGTTCTCAGCCTCGTGGATTTCTCCATTCTCACGCGCAGCTGGACCTACTCGAAAGCGGATTTCGCTGCCGTGTCGGCTACGATCCTGATCACCCTCGGTCTGGGCGTCGAGGCCGGTGTCTCTGCCGGTGTCGGACTGTCAATCGCACTACATCTTTATAAATCCTCAAAGCCGCATATCGCCGAGGTGGGCCAGGTGCCCGGCACCGAGCATTTCCGCAATATCCTGCGCCATAACGTTACAACGCACCCCGAAATCGTCACCCTGCGGGTCGATGAAAGCCTGTATTTCGCCAACGCCCGCTTTCTTGAGGACAAGATCCACAACCGTGTGGCCGGAGACAAAAATATCCGCCACGTGATCCTGCAATGCTCCGCCATCAACGAGATCGATCTGAGCGCGCTGGAATCCCTTGAGGCGATCAACGAGCGGTTGCGCGAAATGGGCGTGCAGTTGCATCTGTCCGAGGTCAAAGGCCCGGTGATGGACAGGCTCCAGCGCGCGCATTTCCTGTCCGAGCTGACGGGCAACGTCTTTTTATCCCAGTACGAGGCCGTTGCAACGCTGACACAACAGGACACCGTGAAGCCCTGACGACCCGCGATTTCCAACTGCGGGCATGATAGGGTAGCAAAAAATCAGGGGACCAGCGTGCAATACATCGAAAACAAAACCTTCGACGAGATAAACATCGGCGACAGCGCCGAGCTGACGCGCAGGCTCGAGGCTGGCGATATAGAGATCTTCGCCACAATGTCCGGCGATGTGAACCCTACCCATGTGGACGCAGAATATACCAGCTCGGATATGTTTCATAAGGTTATCGTTCACGGCATGTGGGGTGGTGCGCTGATCTCGGCTGTTCTGGGCTCCGAGCTGCCCGGACCGGGGACCATATATCTTAACCAGACCCTTGCCTTTCGCAAACCGGTCGGCCTTGGCGATACTGTCACCGTGCGGGTCACCGTCACGGCGAAAGACGCGGCAGATCAGCGGGTCACCCTCGCCTGCCTGTGTCTCGATCAAACCGGCGAGACGGTGATCGAGGGTGAGGCGGAGGTGACAGCCCCGACCGCCAAGGTACGTCGCCCCCGTACCGCCCTGCCCGACGTGCATCTGCACGAGCGCGGCGCACGGTTTAATCAACTGATCAAAGCCACCGCCGACCTTGCCCCAATCCGCACGGCCGTGGTTCACCCCTGTGACGGTCTGTCGCTTGAGGGGGCCATGCAGGCCGGTGCGCGTGGCATGATCATCCCCATTCTGGTTGGCCCCAGATCCAAGATCGAGGCCGCCGCGCGTGAGGCGGATCTGGACATCAGCGCCACCGAAATTATTGACGTGCCCCACAGCCATGCCGCCGCTGAGACAGCCGTTGCACTCGCGCGAGAAGGTAAGGTCGGCATGCTGATGAAAGGCAAGCTTCATACCGACGAGTTGCTGGCGCCCGTTGTCGACAAACTCACCGGCCTGCGTACCGAGCGGCGGATAAGCCACGTCTTCGCACTTGATGTGCCGAGCTATCCCAAGCCGCTGCTGATCAGTGATGCCGCAATCAACACCTTTCCCGATCTGGACGCCAAACGGGATATTGTACAAAACGCCATCGACCTCGCTTTGGCGCTCGGGATCGAGATCCCCAAGGTTGCGATTTTATCCGCTGTCGAGACGGTAACGCCCACCCTGCCCTCGACCGTGGACGCCGCCGCACTTTGCAAAATGGCGGATCGCGGTCAGATCACCGGCGGACAAATTGACGGACCGCTGGCCTTTGATAACGCTGTTTCAAAAGCTGCCGCACAAACCAAAGGCATCACATCGCCTGTTGCCGGGGAGGCGGATATTCTCATCGCACCCGACCTCGAGGCCGGCAATATGATCGCCAAGCAATTGATTTATCTGGCAGGTGCGGATGCCGCAGGCCTTGTTCTGGGCGCGCGCGTTCCCATCGTCCTGACCAGCCGTGCGGACGGCGTGATGTCGCGCCTCGCTTCTGCGGCCATGGCACAGCTGTTCATACATCATCATGCCGGACGGATCCTGATCTGACGACAAGCCGGGCAAGGTCGGGCGAAACACCGCTCATCATTTGAACACATTGACCTAGGTCAATGTATGTGCGCGCGGGAAAGGTAGGATCGGGATGATTTAAACACGAAAGGACCGAAGATGACCAAGGATGACAAGAAAAACACCGCCGCATCTCCCCTGTCGGGTATGATTGAGGCGATGCAAGCCGCCAGCGCTAATATGATGCCGATGATGGGGCCTGAGTGGATGGCAAACATGACCACATTGGGCACAGAAATGATGGAATTTATGGCCCAGAGGATCAAAGAAGACCTGCAAACGCAGCAGGACATGCTGCAAGCGAAAGATATTTTGGAAGTCCAGAAAATACAGGCAGAGTTCGTCAAGAAGGCGATGGACGATTACAGCACTGAGATGACCAAACTGATGGGAATGGGCGGAACGCACGAGCGACACGCGACCCCTGTCTGACAGCTATGCCCCCTCCCCCACCTCCGCCGCCGCTTTTGAAGGAACCAAAATGAAAAACAGCACTCTCCTGATCGTCGCAGGCGTTGAGGCGTCATTGACCGACATCGCCGCCAATCTCGAAGCGGTCCGCGACCTGTCCGTACATGTAACCTTCCTTCTATTGGGTGAGACACCGGGCTTTCCCTATTATGCCGTCAGTGCGCCACCTTACGGGACGGTGGTCATTCCAGAGGAATGGCAAAGAGCCGTCAGCGAGAATAAGGCGGGCTTAAAAGACAAAGCCGACGCGATCGAGGAGTTGCTGGGCCAACATAACGTATCAGGCGAGGTGCGTATGCTTGCAGCTGAGCCTGCTCAGATCGCTGATCAGGTCGCGCGTCATGCGATGGTCTGCGACCGGGTGATCGTGACGGATGATCTGCGCGACATCTCGGATACCGCCTTCAAAAATGCTGTGCATGGCGTCTTGTTCCAGTCCCCTGTCGGCGTCTTGTTGAATGACCCGAAATTGACCGCTCTTTGCGCCACAAAGACAGTTCTTGTTGCGTGGAACACCCAGTTGCACGCCGCACGCGCTCTGCAACAGGCATTGCCGATCATACGCCAGGCTGAACGGATTATTATCGCGGTCGTGGATCCCGCGTCAGACGAATACCGCGATGGCGAGGATCCCGGTGTAGATGTGGCAAAATGGCTCACGCATCACGGCTGCAAGGTCGAAGTCCAGCAGTTTCCCAGCGGAGGCCAATCGGTGGGCCACACGATTCTGGCACGCGCGGGTGATATCGGTGCCGATCTGATCGTTATGGGCGCCTATAGCCATTCGCGCATGCGGCAGGCCCTGTTCGGCGGTACGACCTGCACCCTGATCGAGCAACGGGACCGGGCGGTATTCTTGGCCCACTGAGAACCGGGTAGGCATTGGAAATTGTGAACCGCACGCATGGTTCTTGAAGCATGCCACTGCGCGTACTACCTCTTCGCTCATGAAAGCTCACTCCCCTTCCCGGCATCTCGTAATCCGCGGCACCCATAACATCCGTGACCTCGGTGGATATCTCACCGCTCAAGGAACGCCCGTTCCGTGGCGACAGTTCCTGCGCGGCGATTGCCTGCACCGTCTTGACGAAGGCGAGCCCGAGAGGATGCATTTTGAGGGGCTGCGAATGGTCATAGACCTGCGCACAGCCCGCGAAGTGCGCGACGCGCCCAGCCGTCTCGCGCGGCAGCGCGGTGTCGAATGGGTCAACCTGCCGCTGTTCGATGCACTGTCACCCGGCGCACTGGCCGAAGTGGAGGTGCCGGATGAGGGCCACCCCCTATTGGCGATGTACCTCACCGCTATCGAAACACGCGGCAACGCCATCTGCACCATTCTGGGCCGCATTGCGAGTGTCCGCGATGGCACTGTCCTGTTTAACTGCACCGCAGGCAAGGACCGCACCGGCATCATCGCGGCCCTTCTGCTGGGCATTGCCGGTGTGTCCCATACGGACATCATTGCCGACTACGCAATGACCCAAACGCTCATTCCTGATCTGGTGACCGAGTTCCTGACCACCGCCCGCGCGCATGGCGGCGACGTCGAAGCATATGCGACTTTCCTCGAAAGTCCCGCCAGCGCCATGGCGGGGATGCTGGATCATATCGACACAAATTACGGCTCTGTGATGGGGTATCTTGACCATATCGACGTGCCGACCCATGTGCTGTCACAGCTTCAAATCCGGCTGGGGGTCAACGGCTAGCTGCGCTCATTCCTGCGCCGACAGACCGTCGTATGCGGCTTGCAACCCTGCGACCGTTAGCGGGCCAATATCGTGCACTGGTATTGTAACACCCTGAGATCCGAGCGCGGAGGCGTACAAGTCCCGCAGCGGCGTTGCACCGATCAACGCTACATTCTGGCCCAGCCAATAGGGTCGCGCGGCTGCCAATTCGATCCCGATCAGCGTCCCGGAGAGCCGCGAAAGCGCTGCGGGAGCTTTCACAAGCTGCAACCGGCGCGACGCCTGAATTTCCGCAAGGACCGACGCCATGCGTTCAGGCCGCGATAGGGCATCAGATACTGCGGCGTCAAAAACCGCAGCATCCAAGCCAATCGCGACAGATGTCAGGTTAAAATCTTGCGCAAGCAGCTCATACAGATTTCCCGTCAGGTAGCTGCGAAAACTCACAACCTCGCCGGCGCTGATTTGCACCCATCTGGTGCAGGCACCGGGCAGGCACAGGATTCCGTCCCAATCGGGATATGTGGCGATAAATCCGGCGATTGCTGCTTCCTCACCCTGCAACGCGTCCGCCGGGTTAGCTTGCGATAAACAGGGCAATGCGTAGAGCTCTATCCGTGGGTCGTCGCAGCTCGTCCTCTGCGGCGACGGGACGCGACAAGGCACGTGAGCGAAGACATTTGTCTCGACGCCGGCGCAAATCACTGGGGTCACTGCACCATCGGATAGATAAGGCGCTATTGCCGACGCGAGCATTTCTTGGGCAGACGTGCCTGCTGCGCACTCGACGGATACCTCTCGTGAGGATGCTCCGTCACGGATCCACACCTTAAAATCATCGCCGCTGTACAGCACTGCAATCAACATTTATCGCACCTTCTATTTATAACCGAAGCTTACCATTCATCTGGCACACCGCAATCGGATCTCCCTATGCGCCGGACCCGCGAGATTTTGGAAAGGTTGCGCCCCGCAGTCAACAGCATGCCCGCAATAGATTAGTCATTGCATTGCGCATGAAAGCTGTCCTAATACAGAGACTAAGAGGGGATACACCCTCCAAGAGGCAGACACCCAAATAGCGCTCACTCAATAAGCGGCGCATTGGCAACAGCGAAGAAACAGTGAGAGAGGTGCAGAAAATCCAGCAAATTCCATAAAACAAAGGGTTCGAATGGCTGCAACCATCCGAACCCCGTTCGTCAATGTCCGCTTTGACACTGTCCGACTACTTGTCCCTGACAGTATCATCGCGCCCGAATCGCCGCAAGCCCTGCTTGCGACGCATGGAGCTTTTATGTCTGAAATTCTAGATTGTGACCCCACACGCGGGTTCGTCGCATTTCCCGTTGCTATATTTGACCTTGATCTCAGCCCCGGCGCCTTTCGCACGCTGGCAGAACTTTGCCGCATGGCGAATGCAGCCGGACAATGCTGGCCTTCCCTCGCCCAACTCGGCAGACGCCTCGGTCGGTCGCGGGCCTCGGTTTCGGCCTATATAACTGAACTCAGAACACTTGGCGTTTTGAGCACCGAAGAACAGAAAATGGCAAATGGTTACAACTACCGACTGCGCTACACTGTAACCTTCTGGCAAGCTTGGCGGGCCGGCCTCAGCAAGCAACGAAGTCAGGACGCCCAAAATCGTCCGGCACAAAAACCTGAACGCAGAGTACAGCAGGCTGAACGCCCGTTAGAAACTAAAAACCATATACATAAAAAACAACTATGTCAGTCAGGTCTGAAAGAATTTGTTTTGCAGTGGCATAAATCGGTTGGGCAGGCACCCTACCCTTCCTTTAACGAATGGCCTTCAACCCAGCTGGTCGAAGACACGAAGGCGCTCAACCTCGAAGTGACCGCCGTTTCTTCGACTATATCCACGGATATTGAAGACGCACTTAGGGATTTTTTATCGCAACGAAACATCAGTTGCGACATAGAGACTTTGGCGGATCAGATAACTCCTTTGATTCCAGACAGAGCAGGCCTGAAACTACTCATATCGGCGCTGGAAGCCGAATGGCAAAGTCATTGGCGCAAACCGCCCAATTATTGCCAGCTTGCGAAAGTAATAAAGTCGTTGCCGCCCGCTCAAAGCGAGGCCACTCAGCGTAAACTTTTGAAATCATATCTACAGCGATGGAAACTTTACCAGCGGAGCTTGCCTCCGACCGGCATAACCTCCACAGTCGCAGCATAAACAATATCCGCGGATATAGAAAAATGGCATACGGGCAATTCGAACAATTTATCCGCAATCTCGGGCGGGTAATGGCGCAGGTGAATACCAAGCTTCAGAGGGATCTTACGATGCGCAGCCGGGTCTCACGCCGGTTTTCTCAAACAGAGGTGGCAGAGTTTCTGGGCGTGGACACGACCTATTTGGCGCGTATCGCCAAAGATGAGCCGCATTATCCAGAGGGCGCGCGAATAGGCCGTGAGCGTAGCTTTTCACCGTCGGAGATTATAACAATCCGCGGCATTCTCGCCAGCAGACCGGGCGCGCGCCGCGACCATCTGTACTGGCGTCAGGCTGGCGATCCACTGAAAGTTGTAACATTCGGGGCCCAGAAAGGTGGAACAGGCAAGTCGCTCACTGCTGCACATTTTGCACAGTATCTATCTTTGTTCTACGGGCTTCGCGTGGGCGTAATAGACGCCGATCCACAGGCAACGGCGAGCCTGTATTTCGCCGATGCGGATCTGCCGCTGTTTGCACCCGACACGCCTACGCTGGCCGAGTTTATGGGAGTGGATGAGCCGGGCGCACGTGAGCTGACGCCACGAAGCCCTCAGGATCTCAACGCCATCTGGCGACCAACCCCCTGGCCCGGTGTGCGCCTGATTCCCGGAGGTGCGAACATCCAGAACGGCGACATCAGCTTGTTCTTTCTGTCGCAACGTGGTGGCGTGCCAGTCTACCGCGTGCTGCGGGACGCGATTGCGAAATGGGGTGCGGAATTTTCACCAAAGACCAATATGGCTGACTTGAGAGACACTTCTGGCGCTTTCGATCCGACCCGGTTCGAAGCGGCGATGGGCGAAACCCTTGATGTGATCGTCATCGATCAGCAACCGTCACTGACGCTGATGCAACTAAATGGGCTTATTGCAGCTGATAGCGTGGTCATTCCGCAAACGATGAAAGGTTTCGATTTGGCGACGCTGGCAACTTACATTGGCAATATAGGAGAGTATCTGGAGTTCATCATGGGGTTCGAGGCCGACCTTGAGATTGGCAACGGTGATCATGTGGTCTTGCCCACGATTGTGCAGGAACAAAACAATCAGGATACGGATCAGATACTGGATTTATACCGTCGAGCGCCGCGCGAGATCAGTCAGGTCTGGTATACCCGTTCCGATGCAATCGCCAACGCGTCCGAAGAGTATAAGAGCATCTACGAGTATCTACCGCCCCGAACGCGGCGTGCGTCGGCCAAAGCCTTTATGACAAACGCAAATGCAGTGAACGATAGCCTCGTTGGTCGGGTTCTACCGCATTTGCCGTCGCGGGGATTTGCTGAGGCGTTTATTAAAGAAAGGTGGGGCTGATGGCACGAAAACGCAAACTGGACGCTACGACGATACCAGATGAGGAAGGCCTCACGGATACTGGCAAGCCGGGAATGGGGGGCATGTGGGGCGGTACCGCAATGAACATGCTGCGCCAAAGGCTGGACGACACGCGCACGACGATCAGCGACGGGATTCTCAACGGTACTGTCGCAATTGAGCTTGACCCCGGACAGATTGAGGATCCGGCCGGAAGCGACCGACAGACAGGATGGGAAAAAGAGCCCGAATTTGAGGCGCTCATTGATAATATTGCGAGACGAGGCCAGACACAGGCGGTGCGGGTTCGGCCCGTGGACCCGGAGTGGCGGCCGCATCTGGATGATCCGCTGCAAACAGCAGACCGGTTTGTAATCCAGTCGGGCAGGCGGCGTCTGGCGGCCTGCAAAACCTTGGACCTTAAGGTGAGAGCAGTCATCGCGACGGTTGAAGGGGACGCTGCACTTGCGGATCTCGAAGAGCGGTTCCACGAGAACACAATGCGCAAAAATCTGACAGGCTTTGAGGAGTTGCTGTCAGTCGGGTTGATTGCAGATGCTTTGACAGATCTAAGCCAGCAAGAGATTGCGCAGCGTCTTTCCGTCAGCCAAAATGATGTCTCGCTGGGGCGCGCTTGTGTTGAGCTACACGACAAAATTGTGGCTGAAGTGGATATTGCCAGCACACCCAAAAGAGCGTTTCGTGAGATAGTTCCGCGCTTGCGGGGGGCCACGGCCGAAAAGCCGCCAACGAAGGCACCCGTGATCACACGTGCGCAGAAAGGCGCGGTCAAGGTGGCGGTAAAGCCGGGTCGCGGCCGGGAGTTTTCCGTCACCATTGATCCGGGAAAAGATATCAATGCCGACTGGTTGGCCAAATCACTGGTCAAACTGATCGCTGATAAAACTAAGCAGTAAGGACATCATATGACACAAGCTACCCTGCGCCAGTATCTGCAAGCCAGTGATACCGACACAGACCTCATGATTCTTATTGAGGATATTGCCACCGCTTGCCGCATGATCTCCGATCGCGTGCGCCACGGTGCTTTTACGGACGCGTTGGGCGCCGCCGACACAGAAAACGTGCAAGGCGAGACGCAGAAAGAGCTTGACGTGATCTCGGACGAGATTTTTCAGGAAATCGTAGGCGGCAATCCAAGGCTTGCAGCTCTCGTATCTGAGGAGGTGGATGAGGTGAATTGGCGCAAGCAGGCGCCGCAGGCTGGAGATTTCGTGGTGTATTATGATCCGCTCGACGGGTCGTCCAATCTCGATGTAAATCTTTCGGTGGGAACGATTTTCTCAATTGTTCGACTGGAAGCTGCGATCATACCGGAAGCATCGGCAGTCCAGATTGAGGGAACCGCCCAAACCGCGGCAGGCTACGCGATATATGGCCCTTCAACGGGGTTCGTGATGACGGTCGGCCAAGGGGTGAATGGATTCACCCATCATCCTGGCAGCGGCGAATTCTTACTGACCCAGCCTGACATGACTATTCCGGCCCAGACGCAGGAGTTCGCGATCAATACCTCGCGCTATGATCTGTGGGAGGCGCCCGTGCGCCGTTATATTGACGAATGTCTGCGCGGCGACGACGGACCGCGGGGTAAAAAGTTTAACATGCGATGGTGTGCCTCTATGGTTGCCGACGTTCACCGGATCCTGACGCGAGGTGGCGTGTTTTTGTACCCGAAGGACGAGGGCAACGCAGGACAAGGCGGCAAGCTACGGCTCATGTATGAGGCTAACCCGATGGGCATGCTGGTCGAGCAAGCAGGTGGCGCCGCCTCGACCGGGCATGGCCGTATTCTGGAGGTTGCGCCGACCGGCCATCACCAGCGGGTGTCGGTCATTCTGGGATCACGCGATGAAGTGGCGCTGATCGAAGACTATCACAACGAGTAGGCTCTAATCCGCATCGTCGAGACCTTCGGCGATGTGGGAATGACCTTGCAGGATGTCGTTGTGTATCGCTTCTCCTACCGCTTCATAGTCACCGTCGCGCAATGCCTCGATGGTGACGGCGTGCATGTCGGGCAAGGGTGTGGAGCGATCCTGTTTTACCATAATCCGTAGGGACGGGCCGACGCGCAGCCAGTGTGACGCTGCCGTCGCCATAAGGATTTCGGCCTCGGAATGGGCATAAAGGGTCCAGTGAAAATCGTGGTTGTGCCACAGATAGGCGCGAATATCCCCGGCAGAGAGCGCCGCGTTCACACGTTCGTCAATCTGCTCCAGCACGTCAATGTCTGCTGGCTCGATTCCTACAGCGGCCAGTCGCGCGATCTGTGGCTCGATGCCCGTCCGGGCATAGGTAAGCTCTTGTAATTGCTCGATTGTCAGCTCCGGCACCATCACGCGCCGGTTGTCGCTGGTGCGCAAGGCACCCTCCGCTGTAAGCCGCCGGATCGCTTCGCGCGCGGGCGTGATGCCGGACCCCAGCCGTTCTACGATGCCGTTGATCGTCACGGCGGTGCCCGGTTCAAGCTCTCCGAACAGGATCAGATCACGGGCCTTGCGATAGGTAACTTCGTGATCGGGTATGGAAGGGGGCATGTCGGGACCTGTCTGCAACTGGAATTTGGCATCATCGCAAGGTTTCCGAGCCTTGACCATGGGTATCAGACGCTCAGCGTGGCGGCGACGGCCCGTCCCCATGCGGCATAGCGGCTGTTACGGGTCTCGGGCGACATTGCAGGGCTAAACGTGCTTTCCACTTTCCAGCGTGCGGCAAATTCAGTCATGTCAGGATAAAGTCCCGCCCGATATCCGGCCAGCCACGCAACACCCAGAACAGTCGTTCCTGTCAGATGAGGGCGATCGACGGGCGCGTCGATAATATCGGCAAGAAACTGCATGGTCCAATCACTCGCCGCCATACCGCCGTCAACGCGCAGTGTGGGCCGCACAGCGGTGCTTTGCCAGTCGGCATTCATCGCCTCAAGCAGATCACGGGTCTGGAAACCCACACTCTCCAACGCCGCGCGCACCATTTCGGCAGGGCCGGTGCCGCGCGTCAAACCGAAAGTGGCACCGCGACAATCGGCGTTCCAATAGGGGGCACCAAGACCCACAAAAGCAGGCACTAATATGACGTTCTGTGAACTGTCCGCCCTTTGGGCAAGGCCGTCCGCGTCAGCAGCGTTCGCGATGATGCCCAGCCCGTCACGCAGCCATTGCACGACTGCACCTGCAACAAATATCGAGCCCTCAAGGGCATAGGTCGGTACCCCGTCGATCTGGTAGGCAATGGTCGTCAGCAGTCGGTTTTTCGATTTAACCGCCGTTGTTCCGGTATTTAGAAGCGCAAAACAGCCGGTGCCATAGGTCGATTTCATCATTCCCGGCTCAAAACAGGCCTGCCCGATCGTCGCGGCCTGCTGATCCCCTGCCACGCCCAAGATGGGAAGCGGTGCGCCCAGATGGGCGGGCGCCGCAGTCCCGAAATCGGCGGCGCAGTCTTTGACCTGCGGCAGCATCTCCATGGGGATGTCCAGCAGCGCACAAATTTCCACGCTCCATGCACCTTTGTGAATGTCATACAGCATCGTGCGCGCGGCATTCGTGGCATCGGTGACGTGAGTGGCGCCCTGCGTGAGGTTCCAGATCAGCCAGCTGTCGACGGTGCCGAACTTGAGCGTACCGGCACGGGCGCGGTCTCTGGCGCCTGGATTTTGATCGAGGATCCATTTCAGCTTGGTCCCCGAAAAATAGGGGTCGAGCAGCAGGCCGGTTTGCTCACTGACCAACGCATTGTGGCCATCGTTGCGCAAAGTTTCGCAGATACCTGCCGTGCGCCTGTCCTGCCAGACAATCGCCCGACCCAATGGCGCACCCGTCTCCGTATCCCAAACCACTGTGGTTTCGCGCTGGTTTGTGATGCCGATGGCGGCGATGTCTGTGGCCTTCAGCTTGGCAAGAGTAATCGCCTCGCGGCATGTCGCGAGCGTGCTTGTCCACAGATCCTGCGCGTCATGCTCGACCCAGCCGGAGCGCGGAAAATGCTGGGTGAATTCCTGCTGTGCGGAGGCAACGACGCGCATGTCGCCATCGAAAATCACGGCGCGCGAGGACGTCGTGCCTTGGTCGATCGCGAGGATATGGGTGGGGGTCATGCTGTCTCCGTCAGATAGGTCTCAAGAGCCGCTGTCTGAACCGCATCAAACCGCAACCCAAGCTTTGTTCTGCGCCAAAGTATGTCCTGCGCCGTGGTGGCAAACTCGCGCTCGCGCAGATACTGTACCTCTGCTTCGGATAGGGTCGCACCGAAATCACGCCCCAGATCGGAGGCTTTCTCTGCTTTGCCCAAAACGGCCTGAGCATCCGTGCCATAGGCGCGGATAAGACGCTTTGCCCAAGGTTTGGTCAAAAATGGATAAGCCGTGATCAGGTCGGTGATCAGACGGTCAACGCCGTCCACTTCGAAATCACCTCCGGGCAGGGGGGCCGTGGCGGTCCAATTTGGCGAGGAATTGTTCAGATGAGGCAGGACCAGCGCCAGCGCGTCTTCGGCCAACACCCGGTAGGTCGTGATCTTGCCTCCGAAGATGTTGAGCAACGGGGCACCGGTATCGTCGAGTTTGAGCACGTAATCGCGGGTCGCAGCGGCAGCGGAACCGGCGCCGTCATCATACAAAGGACGCACGCCGGAATATGTCCATACGATATCGTCGGCAGTCAGCGTTTGCGTGAAATAGAGGCTCGCAAACGCGAGTAGATAGTCACGCTCCTCGGGCGTACACACCGGCGCCTGCGAAGGATCGGGATGATCCGCATCGGTCGTGCCGATCAGGGTGTAATCAGTTTCATAGGGAATGGCGAATATGATGCGCCCGTCGCTCCCTTGAAAGAAATAGCATTTATCATGGTCATAAAGTTTGCGCGTCACGATATGGGATCCGCGCACCAGCCGGACACGGTCGGTATCATTGATGCGCACCTTTTTCTCGATCACATCACCGACCCATGGACCAGCCGCATTGACGATGGCGCGGGCGGTGTGGATTTGTGTTCCTTCCGGTCCTTCCGTCGTGATCTCCCACAGGTCTCCTGTCCGGGTGGCAGAAATAACTTTGGTTCTGGTCAGGATCTTTGCACCGTGGTTGCGCGCATCGCGTGCGTTGAGCACCACAAGGCGGCTGTCCTCGATCCAGCAATCTGAGTATTCGAACGCCTTTTCGTATTTTGGCAGGAGCGGAGCGCCCTCGGGTGTGTTGCGCAGATCAATGGTCTGGGTGGCTGGCAAAATCTCGCGTCCGCCCAGATTGTCGTATAGAAACAGCCCCAGACGGATGAGCCAGGCAGGTCTGCGACCGCGCATCCACGGCATCACGGTGTTGAGCAGACGCGAGGCCGGTGTTTCCCCCTCGAAGCGCATATCGCGGTGATAGGGTAGCACAAAGCGCATCGGCCACGATATGTGGGGCATCGCGCGCAGCAATACTTCGCGCTCTGCCAGAGAGTGGCGCACCAAATTGATTTCGAAATACTCAAGATAGCGCAGCCCACCGTGGAACAGCTTGGTCGAGGCGGAAGATGTCCCCGAGGCCAGATCGCCCATTTCAGCCAATGTCACGGACAGGCCCCGCCCGGCTGCATCACGGGCAATTCCGCATCCGTTCACGCCCCCGCCGATGATGAACAGATCACTTGGCCCGGTAGATTGGTCGGTCATGTCGGGTTATCCCATGGCGATGTTGATGAGGAAGAAAATTGCCGCCGACAGGGTCGCGGCGGCCGGGACGGTGATCACCCAGGCGGCAAGAATGGTCATAAAATGGGACCGGCGCACCAGCTTGCGGCGCTTGCGCTCCTCTGGACTAAAGGCGGTGCGGTCGGGCAACTGCAGACGCGCGTTGCGAATCCGCCGCTCCGCGTCCCATTCACGGAAGAACCCGACACCAAAAACCCCACCCACCGCGATATGGGTCGAACTGACCGGCAGGCCCAGCCAACTGGCGATGATCACCGTGATCGCAGCGGAAAGTGCAACGCAATAGGCCCGCATCGGGTTGAGCTTGGTGATCTGGCCACCGACCATATTGATGAGTTTCGGACCAAACAGAAACAAACCGAACGAAATGCCGAAAGCGCCGATGATCATCACCCAAAAGGGAATGGTGATCGTATCGGTGAAATTGCCCGATTGTGACGCCTGGACGATTGCGGCCAGCGGCCCGACGGCATTGGCCACATCATTCGCACCATGCGCAAAACACAACAGCGCCGCCGACACCACCAGTGGAATACCGAACAGCACTTTGAGCGACTTATTCCGGTTCTCAAGACCCTGCGCCTGTTTGCGGATCACGGGGATCATAACGGCCCAAGTCAGCAGGCCGATTGCTGCACCGATCATCAGTGCGACAGACATGTCGATCTTTACGACCTTGTTGAGACCCTTGAGCGCGAGATAGGTGGCAAACGCCCCTGCCATGATCCCGACGAGGATGGGCACCCATTTTCGCGCTGCCTCGATTTTGTCGTCGCGGTAAATGATCTTTGCTTTGATGAGCCAGAGGAAGCCCGCAGCGATGGCACCGCCCAGCACCGGCGAAATGACCCAACTTGCAGCGATTGCGCTCATCGTGGGCCAGTTTACGGCAGTGAATCCAGCAGCGGCAATGCCCGCGCCCATCACCCCGCCCACCACGGAATGGGTTGTCGAAACGGGAGCGCCGACCCAGGTTGCCAGATTGACCCAAAGGGCCGCCGACAGCAGCGCGGCCATCATCGCCCAGATGAATGTAGAGGCGGTGCCCATGCTTTCGGGGGCGATGATGCCTTTGGCAATCGTCGATACGACATCGCCGCCAGCGATCAGCGCGCCCGCACTCTCGAAGACAACGGCAATCGCAATCGCGCCCCCCATCGAAAGTGCGCCCGCGCCGACAGCGGGGCCCATGTTGTTGGCCACATCATTCGCACCGATGTTAAGGGCCATATAGGCCCCCAGACAGGCCGCGATCACGACGACAAACGAGTTGTTCTGCTCCCCGAAAAACAGCATCGCGGCGATCCCTGCGAGCAACACGAAAACCAGCGAAATTCCTGGTCCCACCAAGGGCCGGGAGGCATAGCTGCTTGCCAGTTCGAGGTTTGAATAGCGCGCAAGGTCGCGGTCCAAGGTTTCGAGGTGGCGCTGTTCACCCTGGTTGTCTGACATGATTAACATCCTTTGTTGAACCGCAGGACTACCGCGATCAGCGCTGTGACTTCAACTCTCCTGTTGGGATGCTCTGCGCTGCGCCAGCCTTTTGCCGAAATGCGCAGTCTCCCGATCGGATGACGGCGCATTTATCTCCGATCCGATCGGCGTCGACGCAATGCTGACCGTGGCAACCTCGCGCGATCAAGGCAGTCTGCCGAGTTTTCGAGCTGAGCCCCGTGGTGATCCGGACGTGCAGGCTGTGATCGTCCGCGTTCAGGAACTTGCTGTAGCGGATCTGCTCGATCCGGTTGTGCTGTTGTAAATAAGAGCCGGCATTCCAGTAAGGCTGCGCAAATATTGCGATTCGCTTAGTTTTTTCGTTAAAATACCGCACTCTATCGGCCAAGTTGTGAAAATTCGCGGATTCTGCGCAGTTGTTATGCGGTACTCAGGTCAAAAAAGCCACAGGGGATATTTTCATGAGCACGCCAAGCCACGTCTATCAATCCATTGCCCGCGCCACCCATGATCACGGGACAACGACAATGTTTGGACTGATGGGGGACGCGAACCTGTTTATGGTCGACAGCTTCGTGCGCGACCACGGCGGCCGGTTCGTTCCCGCCGCCCATGAGGGAAGTACCATTCTGATGGCATCGGCTTATGCGCATGTGTCGGGGCAAGTCGGTGTTGCGACGGTGACGCACGGGCCTGCGCTGACCAATTGTATCACGGCGCTGACCGAAGCCGTGCGCGGCCATGTGCCGCTGGTGATCCTTGCCGGTGATACGCCCGCTGACAATCCGCGCCACTTGCAAAGTATTGATCAACGTGAGCTGGTCAAGGTGACGGGGGCAGGGTTCGAGCAGCTGCGCACGCCTGCGACCGTGGGCAAGGACGTCGCGCGCGCCTTCTACCGTGCGCGGGTCGAACGTCGGCCGATTGTGCTGAACATGCCAGCCGATTTCATGTGGCAGGAGGCGGAGTATGAGATGCAGGTGCTGGACGTGTTTACCGCGCCCGGCGGTGTGGCGCAGGGGGATATCCTTGATAATGCTATCGGTATGATCGCTTCGGCGCGCAGGCCGCTGATCCTCGCGGGGGGCGGTGCCGTCCACGCGCGGGAGCAGCTGATCGCGCTGGCCGACCGTTTGGAGGCGCCGCTGGTTACCACGCTCAAGGCAAAGGGGCTGTTCAATGACCATCCCTACAACATCGATATTTTCGGCACACTCTCTACGCCCGCCGCCTATGATTTGATCGCTCAGTCTGATTGCATCATCTGCTTTGGCACCCAGTTGCATGATTTCACGACAGACCGTGGCAAGCTGATGAAGGACAAGCGGATCGTTCAGATCGACGTGGATTCGGCTGCCATCGGGGGCGGGCTGCACCCCGACGCGGCACTTGTGGCGGATGCGGGACTGACGGCTGACACCATCGTCTACTGGCTGGATGAGGCCGAGATCGCGCCCAGCGGGTTCACCCGCGAGCTGGACATCGAGATCCTCACTGCGCATCCCGCAGGGCAGGAGAAAGTCAAGGAGGGCGTGGTCAGTTATGTCCACGCGCTGGAGCGGCTGGAGGAGGCGCTGCCCAAGGACCGCATCCTTGTGACCGACGGCGGGCGCTTTATGACCGAAGTCTGGTGCCGCCTGTCGGTGCGCGATCCGCAGAGCTTCGTCGGCACGGTGAATTTCGGTGCAATTGGTCTGGGCCTGCAAGAAGCCGTAGGGGCAGGGGTGGCGGCTCCCGACCGTCCTGTCGTGCTGTTCAGCGGGGACGGCGGGTTTATGATGGGCGGGATCAACGAATTCAACACTGCCGTGCGGCTGGGCCTCGATCTGATCGTGATCATCGCCAACGATTCCGCCTACGGTGCGGAGCACATTCAATTCATTGACCGCAAGATGGACCCGAGCCTGACCGAGTTTCACTGGCCGTCCTTTGCCGGTATTGCGAACGGTTTGGGCGGGCAGGGGGTCGAGGTACGCTCGCGCGACGAACTTGAGCAGGCGATTGAAGCGATGGCGTCGCGGACGGGGCCGTTCCTGATTGATCTGCGGCTTGATCCGCTGGATGTGCCGCGCATGCGCATCTGAGTGATGATAAAGCCCGTCAGGCCGATCATCAGCGCGGCGCCCGCTCTGTCTTTTCGTTTGGGATGCAACGAAATAGGGTGAGCCCGTCTCATCATACAGGGCGCAACCAAGGTGCTGCCGCGGCCATCGCAATTGGGCCAAGGTCGAGTGTAAGAACAAGAACGCCGATACCATACCCAGGCAGGTTTTCGGAAATCACGACCAGCTGTGTCTGATCCGATGGTACGCCGGTTTGAATATCCAGCTCGAAGTCCTGTGCATTGCCCGGACGCAAACTCCCGGGCTAGGGGCCGCTTGGCCGGAGGCCGCTGGAGCCAGCGCCAGTGAGGAGTGGCGTGATTTCAGCGGTCAGCGGGTCGAGATCGATTTCGAGCTGCCGGACGGTGTGGCGGCAGCAGATGTCGCCAACGCGAATTGCAACCAACCGAATCTCAAATCTTGTGCAGTCGTAAATTTCGGCGGTGGCAACAAATACCAAACGGCTTTGTGCATTTCAGGGTGCGCAATGTCGCCCGTGTGATAAGGATCTGGCATGGATATCGTTGTCGTCACCACCATCATTTCATCTCTTTTTATCGTCATCGGTCTTTCAGAGCCTTTGGCCGCGCGATTGCGTTTGCCGTACAGCGTGATTTTGGCAATCGTGGGAATTCTGATCGGCGGGGGCGCTTTGTTTTTCCTGCGCACGGATTTGACCGATGCGCTCAATCCTGTGGCTGAGGCGATCCTTGGCCTTCCGATCAGATCCAACGTGTTCTTGTATGTTTTCCTGCCGACGCTGCTTTTTCAGGCCACGCTCGGAATGAACCTCCGACGAATGGTTGATGACTGGGTGCCGATCCTCACGCTTGCCATTGTGGCTGTCGTGGTGGCGACGGTTTCGGTCGGCTATGCGCTATCGTGGACCAGTACTTTGCCTTTGATGGCCTGCCTGTTGATAGGGGCGATCGTTTCCACCACAGATCCTTCCGCCGTTGTGTCGATTTTCCGCTCTATCTCGGCGCCACGGCGCGTTGCCCGGATCATTGAGGGTGAAAGCCTGCTTAACGATGCCGCCGCGATTGCGTTGTTTGGCTTGTTCATGGGTTTTGTCATGCTTGGCACGCCTGATCCCACGCTGGGCAATGCCTTGGCACAATTTCCGCTGCTGATCCTCGGGGGCGCGCTGATCGGTTGGCTGGCAGCACGCACGGCGGTTTGGGTCATGAGCGTTTTTGGCCGCTACGAGCTGGCGCAAATCTCTATCTCGGTGGCCTTGCCGTATCTGGCCTATATCATCGCTGAGCAAAGCGTGGGTGCCTCGGGGGTGATCGCCGTTGTGGTTGCGGGCCTGACGCTTAATCTGACGGGGCCGGGCCGCCTGCCGCCCGAAGCATGGGTGAACCTGCGCGAGGTCTGGGATCTGTTGGCCCACTGGGCAGGGGCGTTGATCTTTATCCTTGCTGCTTTGCTGATACCTCGCATCCTAGAGGAAGTCCGCCTCAGCGACTTCTTTTTGCTGGGTGTGGTGATCCTCGCTGCGATCGCGGCGCGAGTGGTTATTTTGTTCGGTCTTCTGCCTCTGTTGACCGCCGTTAGAATTTCACCGGCGGTCGAGCGGCCTTACCGCGTTGCGATCCTGTGGGGGGGCTTGCGCGGTGCGGTAACGCTTGCGCTTGCGCTGGCCGTCACGGAAAGCGGGCGTGTCCCCGGCGAGGTGCAGCGCGTTGTCGGTATTCTTGCGACAGGTTTCACCCTGTTTACTCTGATGATTCAGGGCACCACGCTCAGACCCGTGATCAGCTGGCTGGGGCTTGACCGGCTGTCGCCGATTGACGACGCCCTGTCACGGCAGGTCGTTGCCGTAGCACTTCAGACTGTGCGCGAAGACGTCGCGCGCACGGCCGAAAACTACGATCTGAGCCGCGATATCGTGCGTGCCGAGGCTAAGCAATTTGGCGAACGGTTGGATGCAGCGGTGAAATCCGCCGAGGAAAGTGACGACATTCTGGAGCGTGACCGCGTGACGCTCGGGCTGATCTCGCTTGCGGCGTTCGAGCGTGACACTATCATCGAGCGGGTTCGCGAGCGGACGATATCCGCACGGATGGCCGAACAGGTGCTGCAAAACGCGGACCGCCTGATTGAGGCCACGCGCGTCGGTGGGCGCAGCGGTTACCAGCGCGCGGCCCGTCTCTCGGTCGCCTACGGGAAAACATTCCGTGCTGCGGTACGGCTGCACAGCCGTCTGGGCATTTCCCGGCCTCTGGTTGCGATGACCGCCGACCGCTTCGAGCAACTGTTGTCCCAGCGGCTGATCCTCAAGGATCTGGGCGCCTTCATCGATGGACGCATCCGGCGTATTTACGGGCGCAGGCTTGCCGATCTGTTGCAGGAGTTGCTGACACGGCGGATCGAGATGGTCGAGACGGCGCTTGAGGGTTTGCGCCTGCAATATCCCGGTTATGCCGAAGAGCTTGAACGCCGGTTTATCCGCCGCACTGCGCTGCGTATCGAAGAGCGGGAGTACAACCTGATGCGCGACGACGGCGTGATCGGCGCCGAAGTCTACACGACGCTGATGCACGATCTGGCGATCCGCCGCGCTGCCGTTGAATACCGGCCCACCCTTGATATTGCGCTTGAGCGGATGGAATTGGTCAGACAGTTTCCATTGTTCGAAGATTTGGCTGACGATGCCCTGAAACGGCTGGGCAGTGCGTTCAAGACCAAATACGCAAACGCCGGCGACATTCTGGTGCGAAAGGACAGTGCTGCCAAGCGCGTGTTCTTTATCGCATCCGGCGCAGTCGAGCTTGAGAGTGCGGGACAGACCTGGCGGCTGGGGCGTGGCGAAATGTTCGGCCAGATGGCGATTGTCATGAAGAAAAGACTCCGCGTCGAGGCGCGGGCTATTTCACCCTCCACTCTGCTGGTCCTTGACGAAGAACGCTTCCGGCGCCTTCTGTCACGCAGTGCAAAGTTGCAGGCGGCCGTACGGGCGAGCGCAAAGAAACGCGACATCAGCCTGGATTCGCTCAGCGCCGAAGTTCAGCGAAAACCGCGTAAGCGGACGACGGATAAACCAGCGCAAAAAGATGCCGCTGAATAATTGTTTCTGAATGGCCACGGATCTGCGGTGGTGCTGCGCATACCGCAGCTTCTGCATCATCACCAAAAGTCTATTTTTGCGGCAGTTCAGGCATATCTGCACATTTATTAATCGCGGCGCCCGCGTGAAACAGCCAAGCGGCCATAAAAATCTGCGGCCTTGGAAAAAACCACTCAAAATAAATCGGCCAAAGTTTCATCGTCGAGGTGTCTTTCATTAATTTACAGACCCAAAATATGGCCAAGCAGAGCCTGATATCGCAACCACGCGCGATTGGTCACGGTTTAATCGTGGCGGGGGCTGATAGTGGCGGCATCACAAGAATAAAGGATTTGCGGAACGCGGGATCTACCAAACTCGTCTTTCCCAAAAGGGCGGATCGGCATCTTGAAGCAATTTTGGTGAATACAGCAGGCGGTATAACAGGCGGTGACAGGTTCGAGCTTGATGTCAAATTAGAACGCGGCGGCGCACTCACCTTGACCACGCAAGCGGCCGAGCGGGCGTACCGTGCACAGTTCGGTGAGGTTGGCCACATCACGACACAACTGGACATAGCCGAAGGTGCGACGCTGAAATGGCTGCCTCAGGAAATGATATTATTCGATCAATCCGCGCTGCGGCGGCGGCTGCGGGTCAGCTTGGCCGCCAAGGCCAGATTTCTCATGGTAGAGCCGTTGGTGTTTGGACGTGCCGCGATGGGGGAGACGTTACGAAATGTCATGTTTAGTGACCGTATTCAGATCACGCGCGATGGCATGCCTGTCTTTCAGGACGGGATTGAGCTGTGGGGGGACGCGACACAGCACCTCTCACGCGCCGCCATAGCAGATGGCGCTGGCGCTATGGCAAATGTCGTGATGGTCGCTCCGGGGATCAATGCGCATCTGGAACCCGTCCGCGCCGCGCTGCCGTCAACTGCCGGTGCCAGCATCCTCGACGAGGGCATTTTAGCGGTTCGCCTGCTTGCGCAGGATAGCTTCGAGATGCGGCGCAGCCTCATTCCTGTGCTTGAATATTTATCCCAAACCGCTTTGCCCAGATCATGGAGCCTGTAGATCATGCAATTGACCCCACGCGAAAAGGACAAACTGCTCATTTCGATGGCGGCGGAAGTTGCCCGAAAGAGATTGGCCCGCGGCGTGAAGCTGAACTATCCCGAAGCGATTGCCCTTATTACAGATTTCGTCGTCGAGGGCGCGCGGGATGGCCGTAGCGTGGCCGACATGATGCAGGCCGGAGGCCACGTCATCACCCGCGCCCAGTGCATGGAAGGCATTGCAGAGATGATCGACGAGGTTCAGGTCGAGGCCACATTTCCCGACGGGACCAAACTGGTCACCGTCCATAATCCCATCCGCTAAAGATCAGAAGGACACCTCGATATGAAAGCCTTTCTCATTTCATTCATTCTCACCGTCATCGCAACGGCTGGGCACGCGCATGACGGGGCGTTTGCGCATCCGCATTTGAACGAACCCAATTGGATGCCGGTATTGTTTGGCTTGTTGGTCATCGCAGGTGCCGCAGCGGTCGCATGGCTGCGCAAATGATCCCCGGAGAGATCTTTCCCGCGCAAGGCGCGCTGACGCTCAACGCAGGCGCGGTTTCCCTCACGGTCATGGTGGCCAATACCGGCGACAGGCCCGTGCAGGTCGGCAGCCATTATCATTTCGCGGAGACCAATCCCGCGCTTGAATTTGACCGTGCTGCGACACGCGGGATGCGCCTTGATATTGCATCGGGCACCGCCGTGCGGTTCGAGCCGGGGCAGAGGCGCGAGGTGCAGCTGATCCCCGTTGGTGGTTTGCGCCGCATATTCGGGTTCAATCAGCAAATCATGGGAGACCTTTAGATGCCCCGCGAGATTTCGCGCGCCGATTACGCTGCCATGTATGGTCCGACGACGGGCGACAGACTGCGGCTGGCCGATACGGATCTGATCATCGAGGTGGAGCGTGATCTGACCACCTACGGCGAAGAAGTAAAATTTGGCGGCGGCAAGGTGATCCGCGACGGAATGGGGCAATCGCAGGTCACGCGGGCGGCGGGCGCGGTGGACACTGTCATCACCAATGCGCTGATCGTGGATCATTCGGGGATCTACAAGGCCGATGTCGCGCTGAAGGACGGGTTGATTCACGCGATCGGCAAAGCGGGCAACCCCGACACACAATCGGGTGTCGATATTATCGTCGGTCCCGGCACTGAAGTGATTGCGGGCGAGGGGCGGATCCTCACGGCGGGCGGCGTGGACAGTCACATCCACTTCATTTGCCCTCAGCAGATGGAGGACTCGTTGCACTCCGGCGTGACAACCTGTTTTGGGGGTGGCACCGGCCCCGCGCACGGTACATTGGCCACCACCTGTACCCCTGGTCCCTGGCACATCGGGCGGATGTTGCAGGCGTTTGACGGGATACCGATGAACATCGGCCTCGCGGGGAAAGGCAACGCGAGCCAGCCGGACGCACTGGTCGAAATGGTCAAAGGCGGCGCATGCGCGCTTAAGCTGCACGAGGATTGGGGCAGCACGCCGGCCGCGATTGATTGTTGTCTGTCGGTGGCCGATGACATGGATGTGCAGGTCATGATCCACACCGATACCTTGAACGAGAGCGGATTTGTCGAGCATACGGTCGCGGCGATGAAGGGCCGCACGATCCATGCCTTTCACACCGAAGGGGCAGGGGGCGGCCATGCGCCGGATATCATAAAGATCTGTGGCGACGCCAATGTGCTGCCCTCGTCGACAAACCCCACCCGGCCCTTCACCGTGAACACACTCGAAGAGCATCTGGACATGCTCATGGTGTGTCACCACCTCGACAAATCGATCCCCGAGGATATTGCCTTTGCCGAAAGCCGGATCCGGCGCGAGACGATCGCCGCCGAGGATATCCTGCACGACATTGGCGCGTTCTCCATCATCGCCTCCGACAGTCAGGCCATGGGCCGCGTGGGGGAAGTCCTGATCCGAACTTGGCAGACTGCCGATAAGATGAAAAAGCAACGCGGGCGGCTTGAGGAGGAGACGGGCGACAACGACAACATGCGGGTGCGGCGCTACATCGCCAAATACACGATCAACCCCGCAATCGCCCAAGGCGTCAGTCATGTGTTGGGTGACATTAAGGTGGGCAAGCGTGCCGATCTGGTGCTGTGGAACCCTGCGTTCTTCGGCGTGAAGCCCGAGATGGTTCTGATGGGGGGCAGCATCGTGGTGGCCCAAATGGGTGATCCGAACGCGTCGATCCCCACACCCCAGCCGGTCTACACCCGTCCGATGTTCGCCGCGTTCGGTAGCGCGTTGCGGCACAGCTCGGTCAGTTTTGTGTCGCAGGCGGCGCTGGCGGATGGCATTGGGCAGACGCTTGGCCTGTCGAAACAGACCATTGCTGTTCAAAACACCCGAAAAATCGGTAAGGCGGATATGATCCTGAACGACGCCACGCCCCAGATCGAGGTACACCCCGAGACCTATGAGGTCCGTGCGGACGGATACCTGCTCACCTGCGAACCCGCGAGCGTACTGCCGATGGCGCAGCGCTATTTCATGTTTTGAGAGGTCTTATGACAATACTGCCCATTGCACAGACAGTTCTGCGCGCCGACACATGGAAGGGACAGGCAGCGCAGTGCGAGCTGGATTATGGCGGGCGGTTCTTGCGCCGCAAAAGGCTGGTTACGGCGCAGGGCATGGCGTTTCTGGTGGATCTGGAGCAGACGACGTCGCTGAACCACGGGGACGCGTTGCGGCTGGACACCGGAGATCTCGTCGAGATCGTTGCGGCCCGCGAAGAGCTGCTTCGCATCACAGGGCCCGATCTGGTGCGCCTTGCATGGCATGTCGGCAACCGTCACACGCCTTGTCAGATCAACACGGACCATCTGTTGATCCAAACGGATCCCGTGATTGGTCACATGCTCGAACATCTGGGAGCCGCAATTACAGCAGTGACAGAGCCTTTCACGCCCGAGGGAGGGGCATACGGGCACGGGCGCACCCATTCGCACGAACATGTCGCGACCGCCCATGATCATTGAGGGCGATATTCTCACACTCGCGCAATGGCTGTCGCCCGCTTTCCCCGTGGGCGGGTTCGCTTATTCCCACGGGTTAGAGACGGCGATCGAGGCAGGCACGATTGTGACGGCCGATAATCTGTCTGGCTGGCTACGCGATGTGCTGGAGCATGGCAGCGGGCGCAACGACTGCGTTTTGCTGCGTGCGGCCTATGCCTGTGCCGATGCGGCTGCTTTGGCAAATGTAAACGCCACGGCGTTGGCCTTCGCGGCATCTTCTGAACGGGTGTTAGAAACACGGGCACAGGGGGATGCGTTTTGTCAGACGGTCCGTGCCGTCTGGAGGGCGGAGCTTTCGGGGCTTGTGTATCCGGTGGCCGTCGGCGCCAGTGCCGCGCAGATGGGCATCGACGTGGGTTTGACCGCCGCGATGTATCTTCAATGCTTTATCAGCAATCTTGTCTCTGTGGCGGTGCGCGCTGTGCCACTGGGCCAGACCGAAGGTCAGGCGGTGCTGTCCGAGCTGTCGGCGCTGTGCGCGCAGGTTGCCGCCCGGACGGAGCAATCGACGCTGGATGATCTGCACAGCAGCACATTTTTATCCGACATCTCTGCGATGACCCACGAAACGCTTCAACCAAGGATATTCCGAACATGACCCGCTTGAATGGACCGCTCAGGATTGGGATTGGCGGCCCCGTCGGTGCCGGCAAAACCACCCTGACAGCGGCAATTGCCCGTGCCTTGCATCCCGCCTGCTCCATCGGGGTGATTACCAATGACATTTACACCCAGGAAGACGCCGAGGCCCTGATGCGCATGCAAATCCTGCCGCAAGACCGCGTGATCGGCGTTGAAACAGGAGGCTGCCCCCATACGGCCATTCGTGAGGACGCATCGATTAACTTGGCCGCGATTGCCGAGATGCGCAAACGCCATGCTGATCTGGAGATCGTACTGATCGAAAGCGGTGGTGACAATCTGTCTGCCACTTTCAGCCCCGAACTTGCTGATCTTACGATCTACGTCATCGATGTCGCTGCGGGAGAGGAGATACCCAGAAAAGGCGGTCCCGCGATCACCAAATCCGATCTTCTGGTAATTAATAAAACGGATTTGGCCCCCTACGTTGGAGCCAGCCTTGAGGTGATGCAGCGCGACAGTGAACGGATGCGTCGGGGGCTGCCTTTCGTGTTCTGTTGCATGCGGGAAGGGAATGGCGTGGACGAGATTCTCAAGTTCATCATTTCGATGGGGGGATTGCGACAGGAGTTGATGCCAAGGGCAATCGCCTGACATGATCCAGCGATAAGCTTGGACACCTTGTCGGTGTTGTACTCGCCTGTCAAAAAATTACTAATAAACTGATATTTAACAGAATAATATCTCTCCCGATCTCCCATGATACGTGATCCGGCGATGGGGTTGATCCTCGTGGCGGGTACCTTATGCTTAGCGCAATCCATCCGATGAGACATATGGGACTGCTGAAGCCCATGTAAGCGCAAAGGGACATCCATGATCGACGTTAAAAACCTTCACGGTGCAGGCCAGCAAATCCGGTCTGGGCTTATATTCGGGGGGACGAGATAATGTATAAGAGCATTATGATCCCCGTCGATTTATCACATGCCGAAAAATCACAGACAGCACTGGCTGTCGCCGCTGATCTTGCGGCGCATTACAACGCGCCTGTTACGTATGTGGCGACTACGGCCAATACGCCCGGCGCGGTCGCGCGAACGCCTGAGGAATTTGCGGATAAGCTGGCAACCTTCGCAAAAGAGCAGGGCGAACTTCATGGTCACCGGACTGCAGCGCACAGCATTGTCAGCCATGATCCGACCTCGGATCTTGATAAAAAGCTGGCCGGTGCAGTGAGTGACATTGGCGCCGACCTAATCGTTATGGCAACTCATATCCCGAATATGGCCGATATGTTGCTACCCTCGCACGGTGGTGCCCTGTCGCGACATACCGATGCGTCTATTTTTCTGGTGCGTCACAGCGCATAGCCGCACAAATTAAATCTCCCACAAAGGAGGCATTCAATTGTCCGATGAAACAGTCAACCAAGGTATCCCCGCGCCGCAAGGCACGGCCGATATCATAGAAACCGAATACGAGATCGGTCAGGACAACGTCGAGGGCACGGTCGGTCCGTTTGGGTTTGATATTCACAATCCGGTTTTTGCGATTTCGGGCGCTGCAATCGTAGCGTTTGTATTCTTTACGCTGGCCCTGCCGGAACAGGCGGGCAGTGTTTTCCAAAGCATGTTCGATTTTACGACCAAGAACTTTGATTGGTTCTTGATCGGCTCGGCCAATCTTGTGGTTATTTTCGCGTTATTTCTGATCGTGTCGCCCTTCGGCAGCGTGCGCCTGGGTGGATCGAGTGCGGTGCCTGATTATACCTACGCTGGTTGGTTTTCAATGCTGTTCGCCGCCGGTATGGGCATCGGGCTTATGTTTTACGGCGTCTCAGAGCCGCTGACGCATTTCTCCACTTCTGTTGGTGGCGCGTCGAGCGAGGGGGGCATGCGCACAGACTGGGCGCCCTTGACCGGTGCGCTCGGCAATCAAGAAGAGGCCATCCGGCTGGGCATGGCGGCCACGATTTACCACTGGGGTCTGCATCCTTGGGGGATTTACGCCATGGTCGGGCTGGCGCTCGCGCTGTTCACCTATAACAAGGGGTTGCCGCTCACGATCCGCTCGGCGTTCTATCCGATTTTCGGAGACCGCATCTGGGGCTGGCCGGGGCATGTTATTGATATTCTCGCCGTCTTCGCGACCCTGTTCGGCCTTGCCACCTCACTGGGATTTGGCGCGACACAGGCCAGCGCAGGGTTGAACGAATTGTTCGGCATACCGATGGGAAACACGACCGAAGTGGTCCTGATTTCAGCCATCACGGCGGTGGCGCTGATCTCTGTGCTGCGCGGTCTCGATGGCGGCGTCAAAATACTGTCAGAAATCAATATGGGCCTCGCCGGACTGCTGGCGCTTTTCACGCTGATTGTGGGGCCGACAGCGTTCTTGTTCGCGTTTTTCTGGGACAGTCTTAAGGCTTACGTTGAGTATCTGCCCGCACTCGCCAATCCCTTTGGTCGCGAGGACGTCAACTTCAGCCAAGGCTGGACCGCGTTTTATTGGGCATGGTGGATTTCCTGGTCGCCTTTTGTCGGCATGTTTATCGCGCGGGTGAGCCGTGGGCGGACAGTCCGGGAATTCGTTGTCTGTGTCTTGCTGATCCCATCAATGGTGTGCGTGGCGTGGATGTCGATCTTTGGCGGGACAGCGATCAATCAGGTCATCGCGGATGGATTTACCGGTGCGCAGGATGCTGAATTGCCCCGACAGCTGTTCCAGATGCTGGGTGAGTTGCCGTTGGCCTCGATCACCTCGTTCATCGGTATTGTATTGGTGATTGTGTTTTTCGTGACCTCGTCTGACTCCGGTTCGTTGGTGATTGATACGATTACGGCAGGTGGCAAAGTGGATGCGCCGGCAACCCAGCGTGTGTTCTGGTGTATCTTCGAGGGCGCTGTTGCGATTGCCTTGCTCTTGGGGGGTGGCCTCGCTGCGTTGCAATCTATGGTAATCTCGACAGGTCTTTTGTTTACAGTCGTCTTGCTGGTCATGTGCTACTGCATCTTCCGCGGCCTGCAAAGCGAGCGGGCAGAGAACAAATAGCCAAACTTAAAAATTAGTGCACAAAAAAAGGCCTGCGATACCGCAGGCCTTTTATTTTTGAAGTTGTAGCGGTTTCAGGCGTTAGCGCCGATAAACCATGCATCCTTGTCGAGTGCCCGGCTTACTTCGGTCAGTATGTCAGCGGTGTCTTCGTCGCCCGCCTCGTCTGCGGCGGCCATTGCCAATCTGATATTGCCACCCACCGCCATGAAGCGCTCCTTGAGCGCGTCGATGTGGACATTGATATCGCTCTCCTCGACGGGGTAGGGTGCAACGCCAGTCTGCGTTGAGGCAACCTCAATTGTACCTTTGGCATAGGCACCCAAGATCACGGCGCGCTCTGCCATCAGATCAGCGTTATCGCGCAACCGGTCTGCGACTTGGTCTAATAATTCATGTACGCCGATGAACCCCCGACCTTTCAGGTTCCAATGCGCCTGCTTTACAGCAAGAGTGAGCGCGATGATGTCAGCGAGGTTTTTGTTCAAAAGCTCGCCCATATCCTGGCGGACTGCTTGGTCGAGTTCGGTTACGAAATGTTCGGGCATGTGACTCTCCTTTGGTCGTTTTCACTCGTCAGCATAAGCTAATGGGGGTGGATTCCGGTAGGGGGCAGGATGACACCCTAAGCGTTTTTCCTGTGCCGCTTGACGATGTCGGTGACGGTGTTTTTGGAGATGCCAAGGTCCCGCGCGATCCATCGGTATGATCGGCCTTC
>Ga0306910_1000142_pt1 | contig 44691 bp, 53 predicted proteins | sample AntRauMFilla2698_FD_190438 | JGI IMG/M metagenome (GOLD analysis project Ga0306910, IMG submission 190438) | Saline lake microbial communities from Rauer Islands, Antarctica - Metagenome Filla 2 #698 (v2) (version 2) | ecosystem: Environmental > Aquatic > Non-marine Saline and Alkaline > Saline ... | reverse complement strand
AAAACCATTTGGAAAGACTGTTTGGTGTGACAGGATGATCGAGAGGTATAAATTAGAAGGCACGATCAGAGGAAAGGGGAGACCGAAGAAAGGTACCTGACCCCTTTTATCTGCGCACGAGACACTATCGAATAAGATTCTGAATATTAGCTAATTGGTCAAGCTCACCTTGACCGACCACGGTTCTAGCTCGAGACAGCCCGCACATGATTGAGTCTTTTTTTACAGGGCTCATTTTAATACCAGTTACGCACTTTCGAACATTTGGTATAGTTAATAATATGAAAAAAGTTGTTGTCGTTGGAGTTAGTGCATCCGGGAAATCTACATTCTCTCGTGAATTATCTAAAAAAACTGATTTACCAACTATTTTTATGGATGAAATTATGTGGAATCCTGGCTGGGAATATATAGGGGATGAGGCTACAGTTTCTGCTTTAGATAAAGAAAGTTCAAAGACTGAATGGATTATTGAAGGGTATGTGACTACAAATGCTCGTACCTTTTTATTCGAACGAGCCGACACGATTATTTACTTAAATTACGCACCCTGGATAGCTACGTGTCGTTATATAAAACGGTGGTGGAATCACAGGGTACAATCTCGTCCAGAGTTAGTTGGTAGTCCTGAAAAGTTTAGTTTCAAATTTTTAAAGTTAGTGTGGACTAAAGGGGAAGCTATTTCACTCAAACGCTTTCTACAGGACATATCTGATCAATCAAAAATCATTACGTTAAGCTCACCCAAAGAAGCTGAAGAATTTTTAAGCAGAGCATTATAGAAAAGTTCGAATCTCGTCCCACACTGCCCGCACACGATTTAAGTTTTGTTTTGCAGGGCTCATTTTTATACCAGTTACGTACTTTCGAACATTTGGTATAGTGAGGTTATGAAAAAATTACCGACGGTTTGTTGCGTGATAGTGCTAGATTCAAATAACAATAATGAAATTTTACTTACCAAAAGAGGTCGTAATCCAAGTAAAGGTAAGTGGGGATTAATAAGTGGTATTGGCTATCTAGATGAGGGGATGACTGTAGAAGAAGGAGTTGCTTTTGAAGTTTTAGGTGATGTCAAAGCTAAGCCGGTTAACATAACCAAACAATTTACTGTAATTGAATTATCTCAGGAAATAGTAGTATTTACTGCTGAGGTAAAAAGAGATGATGTAATATTTCAAACACCTCATGTTATGGGTATAAAGTGGTGTTTAGCTGATAAAAATATTGAGACACAAGACCTAGCGTTTAATCATTCGAATATATTAGATAAGTATTTACTTTAAAATAGTGCTAATCTCGTCCCACACTGCCCGCACATGATTTGAGCCTTATTATTTAGGGCTCATTTTAATACTAGTTACGTACTTTCGAACATTTGGTATAGTGTAGGGATGAAATTATACCTGTCTTCGTACCGAATTCCTGACATCAAAAAATTTACAGACTTTGTTGGTAAAGATGCAGAAGCTATTAAATTTGGACTAGTTTTAAATTCTAAGGATTACCGAGATGAAGAATATCGAAATGAAAAACTTGTAGAGCTGATAAAGTATTTTTCTGGATTTGGTTTTTTGGTTGAAGAAATAGATTTGAGAAATTTTTCTGATAGTACTGAGTTGCAAGAAAAACTTATGGAGCTTGATGTCGTATGGATGAATGATGGCAATACGTACATGCTGAGATACATACTTTCAAAATCAGGATGTGACTCCGTTCTAAGTAATGTTCTTGAATCAGGAGTTGTCTATGGAGGAGACAGTGCTGGAGCTGTTGTTGTTGGATCTACACTCAAATATTACAGCGGTGCCGATGACTCAGCTGTTGTTGATAATGCAATCTATGAAGGTTTAGGGCTGGTAGATTTCTCTGTGTTACCACATTGGGGGTCTGCTGAGTACGCACCTGTTTTGGAGAAGATTGAGTCGTCTCTTAGTGCTGACGGAATAAAGACGATCAGACTTACCGATGAAGAGTTTATTTTAGTAGAGAATGGAAAGATTTTAGATCAGTAAATTCGCAACCTTGTCCCACACCGCCCGCAGACTTAGGCTGGTGAAGGAGTATGTCTTGTGCTTGTTTTACTGGACTAGGTGCTTATAATTAACAAGTGTTTACTTTAAGAACATTCGTACACTACGGCCTGCATTTTCTGGCTCCTCTAATCTTGGGGTGGGTCTTTTTTAATGAGCAGTGGTTGCTGGCTTGGGCAATCATGATTGGGACAATGTTGGTAGATGTTGATCATCTATTAGCCAAACCAATGTTTGATCCAGACAGGTGTAGTATTGGATTTCATCCGCTGCACAGCTACTGGGCAATTGGTTTCTATTTTTTACTACTCTTTGTACCGAATTTCTATGTGCAGGTGGTGGCGGTCGGATTACTTTTTCATATGTTTACTGACTGGCAAGACTGTCAGTGGAAGTGATTCTTCCGCACCACAGCTGTACCGTTTGGTATAATCATAATTGTGAAAAGAAGTTTTGTAACAATAGTTGTTGGCGGATTTGTATTGTTGTTCGTGATGTATATTGTGCAAGTACTTCAAAGTACTAATCAAAACCAAGTGAATATCGCCACAGAAATAATGGTTACAGAAACTAAACCGTCAGTTCCAGTTGATACGGGTGCAACTACAACCACAACTGAGCTAGTTCAGCCAGCCGTGGTCAAATCTGAATGCATTGTGATCGATGATTTTTCGGGCGTGTCTAACCTGTCGTGGTTTGTGGTTAATGATGGAGTTATGGGTGGGCTGTCTGCTGGGATGGTTTCAGTGGCTGATGGTTTACTGGTGCATAGTGGCGTACTTAATACCAATGGGGGTGGATTTTCATATGCCGGCACCAGGTTTGCGGCTGACACATTGGTTGGTTATAACTCGCTACGAGTTCGTCTGAATACTGACGGACGGCAATACGCAGTTAATTTTGGGGATGCCCGAAATAGAAGAATTTCTCATCAGATTTTATTACCTATTGGCCCTATAGATGAATGGCAAGAAGTATCAATAGATTTCGCGGATACAGTACCAACTATTTTTAGTCGACTGGTGCAAAGTGCACCATTTACAACTAGTGCGATAGATGAGCTGAGTTTTATATTAGGTGATGCCAAAGACGGTCCGTTCCAAATGGAAATTGACTGGATTAAAGCATGTCTGTAGACATGTTGACTGTGTATTTGGTTTGCTTGAAACTGTTATAATTTATCTATGAAACATACAAATGTATTGATAATTTTAGCGGTAATTACAGTTGTGCTGGTTGGTGGGTACATATACATTGCAGACTCAGTACCAAATGCTTTAGAAACGGAGTCAGAACAGCGATCAGAGTCGGTGATAGCAGGTGGCGGACAAGGTTTGGTGGTTCGTGGTGAAGTGTATGGTGCGTGTGAGCAATCAGACGCATGTACTAGATTTGTTATTGCTGATGATGGCCAATACACGTATACGTATATTCCCAGTGACGGTGATGGTGAAACCTCTCGCACGGGTAGCTTGCCAGTAGAGATTCAACAGCAGTTACAAGAGAGTGCTACGCCTGAAGCGCTAAAACAAATGAGTAAGCCAGTCGATCGCGCGGCGTGTGATTCAGACACAGGTAGTGTTGACGCAGTCTACGTTATTGAACTAGATGGCTCTACGTACGAGTTAGATTCTTGTAACACTACCGTCGAAGCTAATAGTGCGGCATGGGAAGTGTTGGGTGGGGTATGGTACTGGTTTGAATTGGCTGATGACTGGTCGCAGGACCAAGGTAGCACATTTATCCAACAATTTTAAAGCACACATCGGGTACCAATTTTTATAACTGGCTCGTTGCAACGTTGCAATAAGATACTTCCTTACCGAATATTTGTGCGTCACGGTACTTTTTGACGTGCTACGATGAACGTATTATGAGTGCTAATTATATATGTCTATGATTCTAAAAGTATCGGTGTTGCTGGCGGCAATTTTGCAGGTAGTTGGTGCTGCATATTTGAGTATTGGGACGTTTGAAACAAATGACCGAGCGCTGCAAGTGTTTATTCAGCCGGCGGGGTGGGCATTTAGCATTTGGGGATTGATTTACACTTTGTCGTTTGTGTATGCGGTGTACCAAGTAATTCCCAAGTATGACAACCAGCTCTTACGGGCAACCAGAGTGCCAGCGCTGATTGGATTTCTATCTTCGATTGCCTGGTTATATTTTGCTGGGATGAGTGACGGGTTGGTATGGTTGACGGCCCCAGTCTTATTTTTAATGGCGTTTACGTTTGCTCAAGTGGTGGTGGCAGCTGATCTGCCTGATGCGAAGCAATCGTTATTTTCTAAACATATTTTGTACCCCTACGCTGCGTGGACTGGGATTGCGTGCTGGTTAAACGTTCAGACGTTGCTCACTGACCAGTCGGTTGTTACTAGCTCGACTGCTAACCTCGTAACCAACAGTTTGTTGTTTGGTTGTATTGCACTGTTTACTTTGTATTACTATCGGAAAACAAATTACAGTTTGTGGTACGGCGGGGTATTGATCTGGGCCGGTATCGGTATTGTCTCGACTAACCTCAGTGGGGGACTAGTCGTGTTTGCGGTCCTTGGTGGACTGCTGTCGGCTACAGCGTTAGGACTCTACATCAAGCAACATTGGTTGTAATCGTGCGTGGCACCAGAATTTGTAGACAACTCGGTTCAAAAGTGTAGAGTAAATTATTGATTACTAATTTTTTACTGTATGAATAAAATTACTGTTGTGGTTGGAATGTTATTGGTCTTGGTGAGTGCAGGATTTTTCTATGTGTATGTGACACTACCAGATGAGCCTGAGTCGATTGTATATCTTGATGAATCATTTACGTTTGTTGATTCTGATGGTGAGGAGTTGGTCGTTTCGTATGATCAGTCAGCTGAGTTTGCTAGTGTGTCATTTAAGGGTAATGAATACGAGCTCGAGCGAACAGTATCTGGCTCAGGTACGCGCTACACTAGCAATAACGGTTTGGTGGTATTCACTGAACACCAAGGAGAAGCTAGTTTAGCGGTTGGTGGTGACTTGGTTGTGGTTGCACAGCTGGCGGACGAACAGCTAGTTGAGGCAGATATTGCGATTGATGATGTGGCTGATTTAGATTCTGTTGTACGTAAGGAAATTCCAGTCGCCGATGTTCCAGTCCTTGGACAGCAATGTGTCGATAGCGAAACAGTTGACTGTGCAGCGCTTGAAGCGGCCGCGTCGGCAATGTAAGATCCCGACTCTGAAAGATCGTTTACTTAGGAGCATCAACAGCTTGTACGTTGCTGGTGGTTTCTGGTGTTTGCGTTGCTTGCCGAAGAGACAGAACTGTCCAAGTAGTAAAATATGTGACCAGGGTGATACCTGAAACGATCATCAGGTGAGCAATTAAAAAGCGCCGAGTAAAACTATATAGCTGATTGAGTACTTCGATGTCGTATTTAACTAGTGTTGCGTCTGCAAACAAATATGATCCCAATTGAAAGCTGGCAGCGTACACAGGGATCTGCACTAACGGATTCCAAACAATAAGGGAGATAAAAATCGCTGGTCGGTTGATGGTAGGGAATATGAAAATAAGTAACAGAGCTAACAAAGCACTAAATCCAAACGTGGGCAGGAGGGTAACTAGGGTCCCGATTGCCAACCCTAGCGCAATATCGTGCGGTGTAAAATCACCAAGCAAGAGCTGGGTCCATTGATTTTTAATGTCTTGGGTTAGCTTCATCATGATGTCTGTGCGAATAATACAGTAGTTTCTATAAATGTGCAGTGACGTTACATACTAGTTGTAAGTACAAGAGCTGTTTTTATGCTGAAAGTGTATTATGCTATAGACAACATGCAAAAAATTGGCATTATCATCGGTGTTGTTGGACTACTTGCGATTGGGTGGTTTGTGGTGCATGAAAGCTCGATTGATTATGTGGCAACGGTTGATGATGAGCTATCCAAGCTCGAATCAGAATTAGCTGCCCTTGATACTGCAGGAATGTCTGAAGATGATGCTTCTGTCGCCAAGGGGGCGATTACCAACCGATTAAATACAATAAATGCATCGCTAGATGCGAGTCAAGATCGAACTCTGAGTCCCGCCCAGCAGCAGATGTTGGACGGAGGGTTGCAACGTCTGCAGCTGATACTGACAGAGTATCAGGTAACCTTAGCTGCACTCGATCAACCAAGCGGCCAGACTGCCACTACGACAAAAGGAACAACGATCACTGCGCTAGCAGAGACGATTGGATCCATTCAGGACTATTTAAATATTTCACCGGTAGCAATGTTGGCGGACTCGCCACAAAACGCTACCTACATAATTGATGGCGCGGCAGTAACCTTGGTTGCGGGAGAAGTTGTGACTGAGATGACCGTCGATGGAGCTGAGCAAACAATCACTACCTATTTCGGCAACGAAGTGGAGGTGGATCTAAATAATGATTCTCGAGAGGACATTGTGTTCTTGCTGACACAGTCTACCGGTGGTAGTGGTACATTTTTCTACGTGGTGGCAGCGCTCAATACCGAGGCTGGATGGCAGGGGTCACAAGGTTTTTTACTCGGTGATCGAATTGCTCCACAAACCACTGAACTGAGTCAAAACCCAAGCCATCAAAATGTAATCGTGGTGAATTACATAGATCGAGCCGCGAACGAACCAATGACAGAGCAGCCGTCGGTTGGCAGTAGTGTATGGCTAAAACTAGATACGGAAACGTTGAGTTGGGGGACAGTAGAACAAGACTTTCCCGGCGAAGCGAATCCCGATATGATGTCGCTGCAGATGAAATCTTGGTCGTGGGTACAAACGACCTACAATAGTGGTGATTCACTTACTCCAGCAGACGCTGATACGTTCACTCTCATCTTTATGGACGATGATACGTTTTCTGCCACTACTGACTGTAATACAGTTGGAGGTCAGTACGATACAAATGATAATCAGATTTCGTTTACTAACCTGTTTGTAACGGAAATGTTTTGTGAAGATTCACAAGAACGAGAGTTTGTGGCTATGCTGAGTGCAGTAGAGACATACTCTTTTACTACGCAAGGGACATTAGTGTTTGATCTGGTGAATGATAATGGATCAGCCGTGTTTCGGTAGGTAGGTGTCTTGGTACAAAAATAAAACATCCCCGTGGGGATGTTTTATTTTATTTACGTTATCTCGATTACTCGGTGGTTACACCATCAAAGTGTTCCTCTTGTTCATCGGCCTTGGTGGCATGAACGGTTTGGTCCTTGTGCTCTGGTGGAGCGTAGACTGAGTATAATTTGAGTGCGCCTGAACCAGTGTTGATGACGTTGTGTTCGACGCCAGCTGGGATCACTATGGCACTGTCGGCTGGTACTTCTTGTGATTCGCCATTTAGTACTACTGTCGCTGTTCCTTGTTCAAGGCGGATAAACTGGTCGAGTTCGTGCACTTCGGCGCCGATTTCGTCGCCTGGCTCGATACTCATCAGTACGAGTTGGCTATTTTTGGCGGTGTACAGCACTCGCCTATAATCAGTATTTTCTAGTGTGTCTGTTTCAATATTTGTAATGAATCCTTTCATGATTTTTTGCTTAGATATTAATTATTTTGTCCCCAGCCGCGACCACCACCAACGTTACCTTGGTTGCCACCAGTTTGACTCTGGCTACCAGTTTCTTTGGCTGATTGTGTGATTTGATTAAATATCGCGGCGGTGATGTATTGCGGTTCATAATCGCCACCACGCTGGGTTAATTGTGACATAAACGAACGTAGGTGGTTGCGTGAACCACGCAGTAAGTTTTCGTACACCAGGTCAATGTCTGCATTGTCGCTGGTATCAATCTCTGTTTGTAGGTCACGGATATCGAGCTCTTCGATGAGCACTCCTACAGTGAGCGCCTCTTCTACCGAAGCGGTACCCTTGGCCACTAGATCATTGTACAAGGTTTGTAGTTCTTGGTTGGCAAATACTCCAACCGTGTCGTCGATAACTGGATCTTCGATCTGATACTTTACGAGCAGATCACGGATTGCTTCAGTGTGGGTCTGTTCACTCTGGGCAATGTTAGTAAATATACGAAGCTCCCACGTATCGTAGAGTGTGCTGTATACATCTCGGGCAAGTTTCTCTTCTTCTCGCATGTAGAGCAAACCGGCTCGTTCTTCTGCAGAGAGTGATTCTGTAGGTAGATTCTCTAAGGACGGTCGAAGCGATACGAAGTCTTGGGCTATCGGCATAGCTTCTGCGCTGTCTTGCGCCTGCTTGGCAGATGTTTCTGTGACTGGTTCGGCCTGATTACCAAGTGACCACCCGCCGACGCCGCCAGCTGTTAGGGCTATAATGAGTGCGATAATTGATTTCATACACTGTTTAGTCAGAGGACTTTTTTGTTATAGCTGAGCTTGATAAACTCTCCAGGAGTAAGCGTGCCAGCGTTGCCATTAATTTAGACAGAAGGGAAGATGTAGGTGGGTAGGTCAAGGGTAGCGTCTCGGGTTTGACGCCTGGTAACGAATTCTTCTTTTGTTATGCCGTCTTTCACGTGGATGTTATGCTCGCGCTGTTCGCCTATGTTTGTGGTGTAGGTCAGGTCACGATCTTTATTTTCGGGGTAATCATGACAAAGATACATTGTAGTGTCAGCGGGGTAGGCTTCGAGAATTGCCCGGACTGAGTCATACATTGACTCAGCGCTTCCACCTGGGAAATCGCACCTGGCGGTACCCATGTCTGGTGCAAACAGGGTGTCACCGGTAAATAGCACCCCGTCTATTTCATAGACCGTGTCAGCTGGAGTGTGTCCGGGTGAGTGGACCGCTTTGGCTTCTAGATTGCCGATCATAAAGGTCTCACCATCAGCAAATAAATGATCAAACTGAGAACCATCGGTCTTGAAATTTTGATTCAAGTCAAACGCTTCTTTGAGATATGCTTGTACGTCTACAATTTGCTCTGCGATCGCTTTTTTGCCACCGATGTTCTCTTTGAGGTAGGTCGAAGCAGACAGATGGTCGGCGTGCATGTGCGTTTCTAGTAGCCACTCATTTTCTAGTTCGTTGTTGGTAATAAAGGCAATGACTTCGTCTGCCAAGGTAGTGTCGGTTTCGACATTCTTGTGATTGTAATCAAGGACCGAATCGATGACTGCCGATTTTTTAGTACCTGGATCCCAGACAATATAGGTAACGGTGTGTGAATCAGTGTCAAAGATTGGATGAACTTGTAGTTTTTGTTCCATAGTAATACTTATTTATTCCAAGGCATTTTTGATAACAACATACCCATTCCGCACCAACCAGTCAGACCCGAGAAGGTGAGTCCAGCGCCAACCACTGGAATCAAGAATTTAAAATATTCATGAATAGTGTGGGCTCCAATAAATCCAATCAGGATTAGTAGTCCAGCTGCCAGCAATACTTGGCGCATAAGTGGCATCCGTGTAGTGAGCGAATTGGTAGGGAGGCCAGCTTCGTCCCAAGCCATGATGCCACCTTCAACATTGACCAATTCAGCCGTTACGCCAGCAGTAGTTAGTTTCTCAATCGCTTGCTGTCCGCGCTTACCGCTGCGACAGTGCACGTAGATAGTTTGCTTGCTTCCAAATTCGGCAACGTGGGACTCGATTGTTCCTAGCGGGACACTGCGAACGCCCTCAATGTGTTTTTCTTTATATTCTGCTGGTTCACAGACATTAATAAAGTCGATACTGTCGTTGTTCTTTTCGGCTTCGAGTACTTGTTTGAATGCGTCTACTGAAATGTGTTTCATATTTAGCCTTTGATTAAGGCGGTTAACTTATCAAATAATTCTTGGTCTCTGGTGGTTACGTTTGGTACAAAATATTTAATCAGGAATGATTCGGTAAATTTTTGTCGTAAGCCAGCAAACGACCGTGAAGCCGAGAGTAGGGTAGTACTGGCTTTTGCACAGTCGACAGTGTCTTGTTGTAATTCCTTTTTGACCGAAGCCAGCTGACCTTCGAGTCTGCTGATATGGTCGATGATTTGTTTCTTGGTATCATTCATATGCTTGTAGTATAGCATAGGGTGTACCCTATGTACAATACAAACTGTAATTGCACGAATTGGCTACTCAGCCGAAAATAGTGGTACCTGTCTGAAGCAGTGTATGAAATCAGTCGTCTCAAGTAGTCAGCAGGTATACTACAAAGTAATGGAGAATTTCTATCCTTTCTTTTTAATTGTTTTTTCGGGTGTATTTTTCTCGATGCTTTCAATCCGGACACATATACCATGGGCAGTCATGCTTATTTTGGGAGGAGTTGTACTTGGTCCTAGTGTGCTTGGAATCGCCTCGGTTGATCCGACTGTTGATTTTATCGGGCAGATCGGTTTAGTGTTTTTGATGTTCATGGCGGGCCTCGAGACCAAGATGTCTCAGTTTAAGGAATTTCAATCAAAGCTGTTGTTTTTAGCTATGTTCAATGGGCTGGTCCCATTTATAGCTGGCTTTACCATTGTGCTGTTGCTGGGATACGAGCTGATCACGGCGTTGATTGTGGGAATTATTTTTATCTCGTCATCGGTCGCGGTGGTGATTCCAACGCTCGAAGTGACTGGTATGATCAAGAACAAGTTGGGGCAATCAGTCATGATCACGACAGTGTTGCAAGATATAGGTAGCCTTGTGTTGTTATCACTACTATTGCAGCTGGTGAGTCCGGTGACCGAGGTGCCGTTGTACGTATTTTACCCAGTGCTGTTGGGTGTGCTGGTTGCGTTGCGACTCTGGATCCCACGATTACGGGCCTGGGTAGTACGGATGACCACTGATGCGCCTGATCTATTTCAGTTGGAGTTTAGGTCAACGTTCCTGATGCTTATCGGGACGGTGATCGCGTTTGAATTACTGGGTCTACATCCGATTGTGGCGGGATTCTTTTCTGGGTTAGTCTTGGCTGATTCGATTCGTAGCAAAGTACTAAAGGATAAAATCAAAACCATTAGTTATGGAATATTTATCCCAACGTTCTTTATCGTGGTGGGATTGCAGACCGACCTCAGTGTTTTTGCTGATGTTGGGTCAGTACTGACTGTTATGTTGCTATTAGTGGGAGGATTGGTGATTTCAAAATACGTCAGTGGATTTGTCGGGGCGCGATCGGTTGGGTTTGATAACACCGAAGCGAATTTCTATGCAGCGACTTCACTGCCGCAATTATCAACCACGCTAGCTACGGCCTTTGTAGCGTTTAACCTTGGGTTGCTTGATCAGACACTTTTAACTTCACTGGTGATTCTTAGTGTCGTAACGGTACTACTTAGCCCGCTTTTGATGCGTCGGTTTGCCACTCAACTGATTTCACGTAAGGAAGAAAAATAGAAATACATAATTTGGTGGGTGGCACATATATGAAGTGAACGGTAGAATGGTCGCATGAAAAAGATTTTGTTACTTGGGATAGTTGTTGTTTGTGTATTAGCGGCTGCTGGTTTGTACTATGTTGCTCAAGCAACGCCTACTGACCCGGTAGCTGAGTCTTATACTGCCCACGAGCCAGGGTTCGACCCTGAACCTGTGGATGATCAGCTACCAGACATTACCGTAGGGGCACCAGCAAAATACACCATTGCAGAATTGCAGGCTTGGGAACGACCAGCTGGACCATTAAACGTAGGTATTCAGGTTGGCCACTGGCAGAACGAATCAATGCCAAAAGAGCTCGAGAATCTGGAGCGTAATACCGGCGCCAACTGGGACGGGGTGACAGAAGCTTCAGTTATGTTGGTTATTAGTGAGTTGATACAGCAGCAGCTACAAGCAGCCGGGATTGAGGCTGAGCTGTTGCCAGCGGCGGTACCACCGGGGTATGTGGCGGATGTATTCCTTTCGATTCATGCTGACGGTAATCCTGACTCCGCTATAAATGGATTTAAGTTTGCTGCTCCGCGGCGGGATTATGCTGGCACATCAGAGGCGTTGGTAGACATAATGTATGACACCTACCGCGAAGCCACAGACCTGAGGGTTGACCCTTCGGTCACGAGAAGAATGACATCATACTACGCGTTTAATTGGCCGCGATACGAATTTGCCATTCATCCGTTTACGCCTGCTGTGATCGTCGAGACGGGATTCCTCACCAGTCCAGTTGATCGAGCGATTATCGTTGATCAGCCCGAATGGGCCGCCAAAGGGGTGGCTGACGCTGTGATTGCGTTTTTGCAGTCAGACGCAGTAGTGCGTGATCCGATCCCAACTGATTTTACAAGCGCTCCACGCTTACCTCTAGAGGGCGAGGTGGTCTGTGCGCCATTGCGGCCAGAGCGACTCGCTTCGGCTGATCAATATTATTGTCTGCCAAGTATTACTGATCCAGCCGGTTCAGTGTTTTTACTAGCTAGCTACACCAGCAGCACGCTGCCGATTGGATCACAATTTAGTGCGACTGGTGACTACATGCCAATCCAAAACCTAGGTACGTACTTTTGGTTTCCGTATCAGGTGAATGGTTTGATTGTTGACCCAGCTGTCCCAATGCTAGATAACTGGTTTTTACGCTAAGTACTCTGATCGATTTGTCTGGTAGATTATCGTAAATATGCTACGCTCACACCCATGTCCACCTCTCATGAATTTGTAGATTACGTGCTGGATCAGCTTGCAACAGTTGGGGTGGTTTTGACGAGTAAAATGTTTGGCGGGGTATTACTCAAAGTTGATAATAAACAGTTGGGTGTGATTATTGACGATGTCCTCTATTTCAAAGTCAAAGAGCCCGAGCTACACCGCAAGTTCAGCCAGATGGAATCTGATCCATTTGAATACGATCGCAAAGATCGAGAAAGTCCGGTGCGTATTCGCACCTGGTGGTCAGTGCCAGAGGAAGTGCTCGAAGATCAAGGTCAATTAGCTGCACTGGCCTACGAGGTGTTGCTGCAGGGGAGTAAGGGATAAAAGTAGCGAGCGATATTTCTTGCTTATTTAATACGCAAGACAACTACCTAAAAAAGCGGTAGAATCAAGGTATGCACGCGTTGATTTCTCGGTCTTTGACCCCGTTTCTATTGATTGGTTTATTATTTAGTGGATTTTTTACCGCTATCCCGACGGTGATTGCCCAGGATCAAGCTGAGTCAGTTCAAAATGAACAGCCAGTCACGGTGTATATGCTGGGGCGAGATGACTGCGGATTTTGCAAAAAACAGCATGAGTGGTTGCAAGCCGAAGGTATCAACTACGAGTATTTAAATATTATTACTGATGACGATGCTGCTCGTTTATTTGATGAGATTACCGCTAAACACGATACGTCCAAAGTCACCCCTTTGACAATTGTCGGAGAGCGAGCGATTCTCGGGTTTAATGGACCAGAGACAACTGGGGCAAGTATAAAGTCGGCCATCCTGGCGGCCGCTGACAGCGACATCCGTACTCCCCAAGAACACCTTGATCGAGCGCCGGTGCAAGAAGTGTTACTGGGTGGTGGGTGTACTGACATGATGTGTGCCGAAGGTCCGGCTGGCACCCCAGTCGGGTACGTGTTTGACCTACCGTTTGTCGGGATTGTCGACCTTAAATCTTTTTCATTATTTTCATTGTCACTGTTACTCGGTGTTATTGATGGTTTCAACCCATGTGCGATGTGGGTGTTGGTGACGTTCTTGGCGCTATTATCCCAAGCCGGCAGTCGCCGCAAGATGGTCATGCTCGCAGGGATATTTATCATTGCGCAAGGGGTGATGTACAACCTGATCTTGAACGTCTGGTACAAGACGTGGGACTTTGTCGCACTAGATCAATACGTCACGCCACTAGTCGGGTTCCTCGCCCTTGGAGGTGGAGTATTCTTCCTCTGGCGGTGGAATAAAACTCGCAAAGAAAACCAGTTGGTGTGTGATATCACGGGTATCGAAACCCAGTCCAAGACCGTCAATAAATTTAAAGAAATTGTCAGCCGCCCGGTCACTATCGCATCAATCTTGGCTATCTTGCTGATTGCATTTTCGGTCAACGTAATCGAATTTGCGTGTTCGATTGGTATCCCGCAGGCTTACACCAAGATCCTCGAAATGAACAACCTGATCTTCTGGGAGCGACAGTGGTACATTTTGGTGTTCAGCCTCGGCTACATGTTCGATGACGTGGTGGTATTTGGACTAGCAATCTGGGGCTACAGCAAACTACAAGCCCACGGAGCCAAGTACGCCAACTTGTCACTACTGATCGGTGGGGTGCTGATGGCTGCATTAGGTGCACTACTAATCTTCGCTCCCTCAGCGTTGGTGTTGTAATCTGTGCGCGCAGGGTTAAGAGCGGTGGTTGTGTGGGGGGGGGTAGGAGAGTAAGAGAGTGGCGAGCTTTTCGGTTATTCACTCGACTCGTCCCTCCCTGAGTGAACAAACCAAACACTCACTATGGTGTTTTTGATGCGTGCCGCTTCAGAATCACCATAGATCATTTTTTGTGACAATTATTTCTGATAGACTTAGCTGATTACGATAATAGCAAAATAAAAAAATATGAATTTTAATCCTGAACGAATGTTTTCCATTAACGAGGCGGTGCCAGCTAAAGATGGCGAAAGTTTTAGGAATCTTTTAGATCGATTTAACGGAGCTGTTGCATCAGTTGATACTTCAAATGAACAGTATATTTCTTATCGTAACAGAGAAGGTTTTGCTACTGATGATGCTAAAATAAGCGAAATTAAAGTCTGGGCACCTGGACCTGACGCAGAAGATACTTCCATTGCTTTAGGGATCTTGCCAGAAATTTCAAAATCACTTGATATAGAGCATGCCGTTCTTGAAGAAATGAGTGTGGAGCAACTCCGTATGGCACTCACTGCAAAAATAGATCAATTAGAGAGTGCTGAACTAGATTGAAAAGTCTAATTAGCAGCAAAGAACACCATCCAACCACAACGGGCGTTTGGCGAGTGCACTCAGGGAGCCTGCGAGTCGAGTGTGCCGCCGAAAAGACCGTCATTGTATTTCTCACTCAGCCCCGACGCTGTCACGCTATCCGTTACCCAACTCTGTCGGTAGCCAACTGTTACGTCACCACACCCTACGCGTGCCGCTTACAACTACCTTTGACCGTCACTTCGATCTCATCAACGTCAAAATCTTCTATACCCAGCAGCTTCTTTAGTTTCGCATCAGGGGCTTTGAAGTGGATGACTTTTTCACAGGTTATACAGACGGCGTGATGGTGGGGTTCTGATTGGTGTTCGTACTGAGCCTCGCCACTAGTAAGATGGAACTGCTTGATCATCTTTTCTTTTGTAAATAGATCAAGTGTGCGGTAGATAGTGACTAAGTCGATATCTGGTAGGGTGGCGTGAATATCAGCCGCACTCATAGTGCCATGGTGGGCTTTGAGGGTATCGAGAATCGCTTGGCGCTTGGTGGTTAGTTTGATAGGCATAAATACTATTTGCAAGTGGTTTGCATTCTAACAGAAACTTGCTATACTGGCAATCGCAAATCATTTGCATTTATTATATTGATAGATTTATTGTATGTATATTGAAGCACTATTAGCAGCTACGCTCGTGGCTCTCGCATCGCTTGCAGGGGCGTTGGTGTTTGGTCACCATAAAGGATTGATTGGGATTGAACGATTCGTTATCCCCGTAGCAGTAGGAGTATTTTTAAGTTTAGTTCTGTTTGAGTTGATTCCAGAAACACTGGCGTCTTCGCCGGAGTGGGGAGGAGTAGCGGTAGCTGCCGGATTTTTAGTTTTTTATGTGTTTGCACAGTACTTACACAAGCGTTTTCATCATCTTGATGCACAGGATTGTGATCGGAAAACTTCAGCTGGGCTGCTGCTGGCTGGTGATGCGGTACATAACTTGGCAGACGGAATTATCCTTGGTGGAGCATTTTTGATTGATCCGACTGTTGGAGCTGCTACGGCGATTGGCTTGGCGCTACACGAGGTGCCTCAAGAGATTGTGGAATTTGGGGTATTTATACGTGCTGGATACACTCGACTACAGGCAGCGCTGCGTAACCTACTCTCAGCATCGGGAATTATCGTTGGTACAGTTTTGACACTGTTTGTATCCGATGTTGGGGGAGCTTGGGTGTGGGTGCTGACTGGTATTGCAGCCGGGGCGCTACTATTTTTGTCAGCCAGCGACTTGTTGCCACGGATTCATGGCAACCTCAAAACCTACGGAAATATTTGGTACGCAACAATTGCGATTGTCATTGGTTTTGTTGCTATGACATTAATCTTGGAGTGGGCACATTCAATGTATGGTCACAGTCATGGGGGCGAATCAGATCATGCTCATGGCGAGCTGCATGATGAGTATGATGTTGCAGGTCACGACGATCATGCACATGATGAAGTTAGTGACGATCACGTGCATGATGATTCTCATGATCACTAAAGTTGTTATACTAGTGTCATGAACGTGCGATTATTTGTCTGGTGCCTGCTATTGATAGCGATTGTTTTTCCGCCGGTGGTACAAGCCCAAGAGGTACATAATGAACTGCAAGGAACCTATCGTGGCAAGGTGCTTGAGGTGGTTAGTAGTGAGGAGCGGACCGTTCCTGGAACCCAAACTGCGACTCCGGTTCAGACGATCGACGTCGAGGTGCTTGATGGTCCGTTTGATGGTGACATCATCACGATTGAAAACGACTTTCTTGCGCTTGATGAGGGCGATCGATTTTATTTTAACTACAACGTCTATCTCGACGGTAGTGAGTCATATGCGGTGACCAACATCGATCGTCGCGGTCCGTTGATGGTATTTGTCGGATTATTTGCTTTTGCTGTAATCGCGCTTGGTGGCTGGCAGGGGGTGCGTTCACTGGTGGCGCTCGGAGTCAGTTTTTTGGCTATCTTTTACGTATTGCTGCCCGGATTGCTGGCTGGGTACAATCCGTTGCTGTTGAGCTTCCTGGTGGCAGCCGGTATTTTGTTTGGAGCAATATTTTTTACTCATGGATTTAACCGTGAATCAGCAGTGGCCTATGGTGGCACTATGTTGGCCGTTGGTCTCACGGGTATTTTGGCCATTATTGCAGTGAATGCAACTGAGTTGTCTGGCTTTGCTAGTGACGAGTCGGTGTATCTCAACTTCAATACTAATGGCCTGCTTGATTTTACTGGCCTATTACTTGGAGCGATTATTGTCGGGGTGCTTGGGGTGCTCGATGACATTGCGGTGACTCAGGCGGCGGTAGTGGTTGAGCTCTACAATAGTAATTCGAAGCTGTCTCCACGAGAGGTGTATAAGCGAGCGTTGCGAGTCGGCCGTGAACATGTGGGTGCTCTAGTGAACACGCTAGTGCTGGCCTACGCCGGAGCGTCATTGCCATTGCTGATGTACTTTTATCTTGCTCCGGTGGGGTTTTGGTCATTAATCAACTCAGAGCTGTTTGCGACGGAAATCATTCGGGCGGTGGTCGGTAGTATCGGACTAATTATGACGGTCCCAATTGTGACTGGTCTGGCTGTCTGGTATCTCAAAGATTATGAATCAAAGCACAGCCATGGCCATAGTCATGGACACGGCCACAGCCATCATTAAGGTAGTAATTGATTTTAGTGTGCAATAGAGAGGCAGATCAACTTTGCATGGGTAGGTAGGTGCGGCAGGATTACGGATCGAGCTGCGTCCATTGTTGCTCCAGTAGTTGTTACATCATCGAGTAGTATAACCAGGCTAGGTAGGATTTGGCACTGACTTTTGTTGCAGCTAAATGTTCCACGTTGCTGCTGAGTTCGTTCGATTTTTGATACCTGAGTTTGTTGTTTGGTATGGTGAGTTTTTTTAAGAATATCGCTACGTATCTTTGTCGCGTATTTGCTGTGTTTGCATATCAGCTCTATGTGATTATATCCTCGTTCGCGCCAGCGTTTGTAGCTCACTGGCATGGGGATGATTACATAGTCCTCCCTAAGCGTGTCTAGAAAGGTATCTAAATGTTTTGCTAGTTGTTGGGCTGCTTGTTCGTCAGCCTGGTACTTTGTGCGTTTTATTAGAGTCTGAATGTCGGGTTCTTTATAAGAAAACAGATACCTAGTGTTTTTATAAGAAGTGACCAGTGAAATATTATGTGTAACAGTCGCAGTGCTATCAAGCGGCCAAAGCAATTGTAGTAACGTGTTCAGAGTTCTCACCATGTACTAATTATACATCCTCCATATCGTGCTACTATTTTGGTAGTTAATGATGCTATGGGACTTTTTTCTTCAATCTTAGAATCAGCGACGCCAAAAGACACCAGCAGTGTCATTGGGGTTGATATTGGAACCTCTGCTATCAAGGTGGTTGAGCTGGCAGAAAAAAACGGTGTTGTTTCACTTGTGACTTACGGTGAGATTCAACTTGGCCCATACGCAAACGCAGCTCTTGGAGCAACGGTAACTCTAGATGCAAAACAAGAGCAGGAAGCGCTGGTTGATGTTATTCGGGAATCAGCAGTCAAATCACACAACGCTGTGTTTGCTATGCCACTAGCAGCTAGTTTTATCAGTACTACAGTTATTGCCGGTGATAAGGATGCTGACCTTTCAGCAATGGTTCGAGTTGAAGCACGTAAATTAATCCCGGCGTCGCTAAGTGAGGTTACATTAGACTGGGCTGAATTGGAGCCGTTGCACTCAGAAGAAGAGGGTCATCGAGTATTAATAGCCGCTATTCAAAATAGTGCGATCGAACGCTTTAACGTACTTATGCAATTTGCCGGGTTTGTTGGCGCACCTACCGAAATTGAATGCTTCAGCACTAACCGAACTCTTAATAAGAAAGAGCATACCGTAGTGATGGATTTTGGAGCAACGTCTACCAAACTGTATATGACACATAACGGCGTACTGGTTCGAATGCATCGCGTTAATGTTGGAGGGGCTGATGTGACTAAAGCAATAGCAAAATCACTTGATATTGAATTCGAAGTGGCCGAACGGATGAAGCAGAATGTGACGACAAATGATAAGCACTATTCTGCTGTGAAGCAGGCTTATGAGTCCGTATATGGCCGATCTCTTCGAGAGTTTCGACAGGTGATTGACCACTATCAAGCTAAAGCAGATACCAAATTCCCATATATATCAATCTGTGGCGGATCTAGTTTATTTATTGGTCTAAACAGTCAGTTGCAAGACAGGTTAGATATTCAGGTGGATATGATCGATCCATTTAAAAATGTTGCTTACCCAGCCTTCATGGAAGACGCGATGCATCAGATTGGACCACTCTTTACGACAGCCTTAGGTGCAGCTTTACGAAACTTTGAATAACTGTCCACATGTGTAGCTCTAGATGCTAGATAAAACACGTATAATCTAAAAGAACCATGGCTCCTAATAATTCACAAAGTTCCTTCATACCAAAGCGCGGTGCAACGCGCACTACGCGCAGAAAACCAGTAAAACAAGTCTTTATTTTTACTATTTTTGCTTACAGCGTTACGTTCGCAGCGTTGCTAGCTTCTGGCGCCAGTTACCTCTATAAGAATTACACTATCTCAGTGTTGGAAAGTGAGGTGGTTGCACTTAATAATGAAATTAATACCTTTAGTATCAGTGACCTAAGTATAGTTAGTGAATTTGACCTAACTCTACAACGCGCAGAAGGGCGACTTGCTAACGCTGCTTCAATTGTGGTACTTCTCGAGGCCATCGAAAGCGCGACCGCAAACCCAGCTCAAATTACCGAATTCACTGTCGAACGTTTAGGTGATGAAGAGCTTGCGGTTGAAGCTGAGATTGCAGTCCAATCCTTTGATAGTGCACTGTTTCAAAGAAAAATTCTAAGTACGGACGACAGATTATTTAGCCAAGTGCTGATTGAAGACGTTACACTAGCGCTAGCTAATGAGGAAGATGAGGATGAGTTAACAGAGTCAATCATTTCTTTGATAGATCAACCCGTGAGCTTTACAGCAACGTTGAGAGTTCCAATTGATTCTTTGCCATATTCAAATCCCAACTCAGCAGTACAGACAGTTCCCAACTCTATTAATAATCAAACCGCATTATGAAATCCATCGGTCTTTTTTCGCAGATAGGTGCAGTACTGGTTGCTGGAGTAATTGGTTTTTATTATGTTGAGCCGACTATCACAGAGATTGGAGTCATTCAGACTGATATCGCTGAGTTACAGGTAGAGCGTAATAAAATTGCAGAGATCAACAACACACTTAATCAAAAAATCGCGACATTCGAAAGTATTTCTCGTGTAAACAAAGAAAAGTTAGCAGTTTATATGCCGCGTCTTATCGATGATATTAATGTGTTGCGTGACATTACTTTTATTATGTCTGAGGCAGGTGTAGTCAATACTGGACTGGCTTATGATGGCGCCCCGAATGCCAACACATCCGTACTTTCAGAAGATGATGGTGGCAGCGCAGCTTTTGGTGATCAGCAGCCGACCAAGCATTCGTTTACCGTTGCTATAGAAGGAAGCTACACAAACATCAAGGAGTTTTTGTCACTATTAGAACAAAATGAGTACCCCTTGGAAGTCCACGAATTATCGCTACAAGCCGACGAGTTTGGGGACATTAGTGCATCTATGATTCTGGTTACATACACCGATGATTTAGTTTTAGTAAATGATAATTAACATAAGTTATGAGTAGTACTGCGAAAAATTTATTGATTGTCCTGGGTATCGTGACGCTGTCCTACGCTGGCTACTTTTTCTTTGTGCAAGAATCATCATTGGTAATTAGATCAAGTGAATCAAACCAACAGCTAGCACAGATGCTTGCTCGGACACAAGAGTTTGTGGGGCACCGCCAAATCCTAAATTCGATTTCTTTAGATACGGGTGTTCTAGAGCAGGCTGAGTTTCAGTCTCTTAGGTCATTTTCACCTGACCCAATTGAATTTACCGTTGGTAGAGACAATCCTTTTATACTCCCTGACCCCGAGCAATCTCAGACCACCGCCGTCGTAAATAATACAATTGAAGTTGTATCTGAACCTGAATAAGTCATGGATGTATTTACAGCACTTGCAAATAGTACCCTTGTCACACCCGAACAGGTTGAGCAGTTTAGGGTACAGGTAGTCGAAACTGGCGCAACATTAGAGTCTTTGTTGCTAGCAGCAGAGGTGGATCCAGATAAGGTGCGCAGCTTTTATGCTAACTACTATGAGGTAGATCCTTTTACTATCCCCGAAGGTTTCAAAATTTCGCAAACGGTACTAAACTACATACCTGACAGTTCTGCAGCTCATTATAAAATTGTTCCACTGCATGTTCGGGATGAGGTTTTGACGGTGGGAGTTAATGATCCTGATAACTTAAAGATGCGTGAAGCTCTGAACTTTATCAGCGCAAAACACAGTATCCCGTATCATATGGTGTATATGCTGATGTCTGATATAGACGTTGGTCTGCGTTTCTATGAAAACTTGGAAGGGGACGTTGGTGATGCTCTGCAGACACTTGAGACAGAGCTAGACGCTGAAATTGCAGCTAGCCTTGAAGAGGTGTCACCAGAGGACCGTCAGTCAATGGATCATATCGAAGAAGACGCACCAGTGACTAAGATTGTGGCTACCATTTTGCGTTATGCGGTTGACGGTAATGCTTCTGATATTCACATCGAGCCAACCCCGCAAAAAGTCGGTGTGCGATTTCGGGTAGATGGTACACTGGCCACCAGTCTCGAGTTACCTAAAAATGTACACATGGCGGTTGTGGCACGGGTCAAGATTCTTTCTGCGATGAGACTCGACGAGCGACGTAAACCACAAGATGGTCGCTTCTCGGCAACATTTGATGATCGAAAAATTGACTTTCGAGTCTCAGTACTGCCGACAAATCATGGGGAAAAAGTGGTAATGCGTATCCTTGACACTGGTAAGGGTGTCTCGTCGCTAGCAGACAGTGGAATGACTGACTACAACCTTGATATCATCAAACGGATCGTAAAAGAACCATATGGCATTATTTTGATTTCTGGTCCAACGGGATCTGGAAAATCAACGACGTTGCGCGGTATGATTGGCGAAGTTGATACGTTGACCGAAAATGTGATGTCGCTTGAAGACCCAATTGAATATAATCTACAAGGAGTGAGTCAGTCTCAAGTAAGGCCAGAAATTGGGTATACGTTTGCAACCGGATTGCGGGCTGCACTTCGACAAGACCCAGACATCATCATGGTAGGTGAGATCCGTGATAAGGAAACTGCACAGCTGGCGATCCAGGCGGCGTTGACTGGTCACTTGGTACTCTCGACGATTCACACGAATAATTCAATCGGAGTCATTCCTAGACTTATTGACATGGGTGTCGATCCATATCTAATCGCGCCAACACTAAAAATGGCAATTGCTCAGCGGCTAGCAAAAACTCTATGTCCGGGAACGGGTATTGAGGAGGCTATCGATGTGAGTACTAAGGCTCGTGTGCAAAGTATTACAGATACTCTGCCAGCCGCGTTTCATAAAAGGATTCCAAAGAGTAGGACGATACTGCGCCCAGAACCCACCCCTACTTGCTCTACTGGGTATCGTGGCCGGACGGCGGTAACCGAGGTGCTTGAAATAAACGAAGCAATTCAAGAACTCATTCTCAAGAATGCTTCAGAAGAAGAGTTTTACAAAGAAGCACGAAAAGGAGGCTTTATGACATTGCAAGAAGACGCAATGATAAAAGCACTTAATCATCAGATTCCACAAGAAGAAATGATCACCTTTATTTCGCAGGTTGGCTTGGCTGACGACGAGGTGCAGCCACTGGCTGATGATCAGGTGGAACCGTTGGCTGTCGATAACCAAAACCAGTTTGCCTCCAAGCAGGATATAATAGTACCTGATGAAGAAATTACTACTCGTTGATGATGACGCATTTTTGCGTGATATGTACGCTATCAAATTTAGCGAATCTGACTATGATGTGCATATTGCTGAGACTGCCCACCAGGCGCTTACTCAAATCAAACAAACTCCAGATTTCGATATAATTTTGCTGGATATGATTATGCCTGGAATGACGGGAGTGGAACTGATTGTAGAAATTACTAGTTCATTTCCAGATATGAAGGCTTGTTGCATCGTGCTTTCAAATCAAGGGCAAGAATCAGATATTGCCGCCGCTAAAGCTGCTGGTGCAGCTGGTTATATTATCAAAGCCGAAGCGATTCCGAGCGATGTTGTCGCTCAAGTTGCCACCTTGCTAACTAATACTAAAAAATAATCTATGGCCACAGCAGACTACCAAAAAGAGCTTGATGCGATCATTGATCTAATTTTGCAAGAAAAAGCCTCAGACTTACACCTCTCGGTTGGTTCACACCCGATTATTCGAGTATCAGGAACTTTGATCCCGCTGCTTAAAAAACCGATTCTCAATCAACATGACCTTAGTTCTTTTTTAAAGCTGTTGATGCGTAAGGATCAGTATGAAAAGTACCTTACTTTTACTGAGGTTGATTTTTCGTACGAAAATGCTGAAGGGGTTCGGTTCCGTGGTAATGCGTTCTTTCAACGAGGAGAGATGTCTGTGGCGCTACGTCTTATTCCAAATGTAGTGATGACTTACGACCAGTTAGGATTACCACCAATTCTCGAAAGTTTCACCAATCGTTCGCAAGGATTCTTTTTGTGTGTGGGGCCGGTAGGGCAAGGTAAGTCAACGACACTGTCAGCGATGATTAATACCATTAATCAGAATCGAGCAGACCATATTATGACAATTGAAGACCCGATTGAGTATGTATACCAAGAGCAGAAATCATTGATTGATCAGCGTGAGGTTGGGATAGATTCTCAAAGTTTTGAAACGGCACTTAATGCAGCTTTTCGGCAAGATGTTGATGTAATTTTGGTGGGGGAAATGCGTAACCGAGAGACTATTCAGGCGGCGGTTACAGCCGCTGAGACAGGTCACTTGGTCTACTCGACCCTACATACCAATGATGCGGCCCAAACGATCAACCGTATTGTTGATACCTTTCCTGGTAATCAGCAAGATCAAATTCGCGTCCAGCTGGCTAGTTCTTTGATTGGGATTTTCTCACAGCGTCTAATTCCCAAGATCGAAGGTGGGCTAGTGCCAGCCTACGAATTGCTGATTAATAACTCTGCGGTTAGTAACTTGATTCGAGACAACCGAGTTCACGAAATTCCATCAGTCATTGAAACTGGGCTTGAACAAGGGATGATTGATATGAATCGATCTCTTGCTAGGTTGGTTCAAAATGGCATGATTAGTGTTGAAAGTGCGTTTACATATTCTACTAATCCTAAAGGGCTGGAGCGCCTGATTTAAACTATTATGTTATTTTCTTACAAAGCCATCGATCAAGCGAACGTTCAACGAGAAGGGACGGTCGAAGCACCGTCAGTTGATGCCGCGATTACTGCGGTACAAAAACGTGGCTATACACTTATATCAATCGATGAAAATGCGGCTGGTGCTGGTGTATTCAATATAGAAATAGAGTTATTTAGTCGCGTTTCCAACAAAGAAATTGTTATTTTGTCTCGACAGATTGCAACTCTTTTTCAAGCGCAAGTATCACCATTGCGTATTTTTAGACTTTTGTCAGCTGAAATTGAAAACAAAAAACTCCAAGGAGCTCTGAATCAAATCGTAGAAGATTTGCAAGGTGGTGCACCAATTTCCCGAGCGCTAGCATCACATCCTGATATTTTCACGTCTTTCTACATCAACCTCGTTAAGGCTGGAGAAGAGACTGGTTCACTAGAAAAAACCTTCGATTACCTAGCCGATTACCTTGATCGTTCGTATGAAGTACAGTCAAAAGCCAAGGGTGCGCTGATCTACCCAGCGTTTGTGATTGGTGTATTTGTGATCGTGATGACGTTGATGATGACTAGTGTTATTCCTAATATCGCCACAATTTTGATTGATTCGGGGCAAGAGTTACCGATCTATACTAAAATCGTTATTGGGATTTCCAATTTTCTTTCAGCGTATATCGGACTAATTGCAATCGCAATTGCTGGAGCTGGAGTTGCGTTTTGGCGCTACTCACTGACTGAAGTTGGTCGGTACACAATCGATCGATTTGTCCTATCTACGCCAGTACTTGGTGATCTGCAACAGAAGCTGATGTTAACGCGGATTTGTGACAACCTTTCAACGATGCTTGGTAGTGGTATTTCAATTGTGCAAGCTCTAGAGGTGACGGCTGACGTGGTTGATAATGCGGTGTACCGTGAGATCTTGCAGACAGCTTTGGTCGAAGTTAAGGGGGGGCGATCATTCGCAGATACGCTCGCTGACTACCCAGAGATTCCTGGTATTTTAACCCAGATGACAAAGGTCGGTGAAGAAACTGGTAGTTTGGCAAACATCCTCACAACCTTGTCTAACTTTTATAGACGCGAAGTTAACAATGCAATTGACACGATGATTGCCTTGATTGAGCCGGTGATGGTGGTGATGCTTGGTCTTGGGGTGGGTGTGCTGCTTGCATCGGTACTGATGCCGATCTACAATTTGACTTCGTCAATCTAGTATTGCTAGTTGTCCACATTTTTCCAATCTGGCGCGCCCTCGGCGCACCAGATTTTGTATAATAAATTGTATCTACTACAACGTAGAAATTTGTTTGAGACGTGCAGCTGACGTCTGAAGCAACTTATAAATTAGTTCTATAATTATGAAAAATGTAATGACACGAGGTTTCACGCTCATCGAGCTCCTCGTAGTAATCGCGATCATCGGTATCCTGGCAGCAGTGGTACTAGGATCACTTAACGACGCCCGGGACGGTGGACAAGATGCTTCTATCAAGCAGTCAGCCGCTAGTGCGCGAACCACGGCAGAAATATTCTACAACGCTAACTCATTTACGTATGATGGTGTATGTGCAGACTTGGGCGATTTGCTTAATGCGATGGCTGATGGACGAGCAGAAACCACCTCCGTAGGCACAGGAGGAGCAAGTTCTGCCACTATCGTGCAGTGTAATGATACTGCAGCTGGGTACGCACTAACAGCTCCACTCAACACTAACGGTCCAGTGTGGTGTATTGACTCTACTGGTGCAGTTGGTGATCGAGCCGCAGATATCCTGACTGGTACTACAGATATTAGCTGTTAGTAGAATTACTACCAATCAATAAACAAAAAAGCCGCTTTACGGCTTTTTTGTTTGGTATACTTTTACCTATGAACAGCAAGTCCGGATTTACTCTCATCGAATTACTAATTGTGATTACAATCATTGGTATATTACTTTCAGTTATTTTGCCGCGAATGAATAACGCACGCGATCGCGGGATAGAAACGAAGATCATTGCCGAGTTAGAAGGGCTTTATAAAAATGGCATGAGCGAAGAGTTGCTGAATAATACATATGATATTGTGTGTGGGACAAATGGAGTTGCAACCTCATCAAAGTTGCTGCCTTTGTCTGAAAGTTTGCAGGCTAATTCTGATCAGTTTGTCTGTAATGGAAGTCCGGTTGCCTTTGCGGCCTCGGCCCAGATTAATGCTACCGAGCACTGGTGTGTAGACAGCGTTGGATCTAAAGGGGTGGTCCCAAATGCTTTACCGAGTGGTCAGTTAGAATGTCCATAACATGATCACTGAAATCGCAGCTGAGTTATTTTTACCAACCTGGATCTTATACCTGATCATTTTCTTATTTGGAAATATTATCGGTAGCTTTCTTAATGTCTATATTTATCGGTTCCATACTGGCAAGTCGCTAAATGGCAGCTCGCACTGTTTGTCATGTGCCAAGCCCTTGCGTTGGTATGAGTTATTTCCACTCCTCTCCTACCTTGGTTTGCGCGGGCGATGTTGCGGTTGTGGTTGTCGGATCCCGGCGCGGTATTTTGTGGTGGAGATGTTGACCGGGTTGTTGTTTGTGCTGGGGGCGAGCGTAGCGAGCGACTTAGTCGAACTGGGGTGGCTGATCGCGATGTTAGTTGTGCTACTTATTATCACGGTTTACGACTACTACCATTTCATAATTCCAGATGAGCTGACAGTCGCGCTGATGGTGTTGATGTCTAGCTGGCTGGCTTGGCAGTGGTGGAGTGGTGTCCTGACTACGTCTGGGCTTTTGTGGACCGTCGGCGCAGCCCTGGCTGGCACAGCGTTTTACTTTAGTTTGTGGGCGGTCTCGCGTGGTGCGTGGCTAGGGTTTGGTGATGTTAAACTGGCCATTCCGCTAGGGTTGTGGGTAGGACCAATGGGCGTCTTTTCATCTGTTGTGGCTTCGTTTTGGGTTGGGGCAATTATTAGTATTTTGGTTTTGGGTTGGACGCGATTTGAAAGGGGACAAAAACGCTTACAACTATCGAGTGAAACCCTTACAATGAAAAGTGCAGTTCCATTTGCTCCCTTTATGATCATCGGTGCTGGGCTGGTTTATTTCTTCAACTTTAATGCGCTCTCTTTTTTCAGCTTTATATAAACGCCGGCAACCTCAGCTTTTGAATCGAGGGTTTTCAATGATTGAGCTGATGGTTAGTATTGCGATTATTGTATTGGTGCTCACTGTCACCCTTACTCGGCAAAGTTCTTTTAACAGTGCGGTATTGCTACGTAGTGAAGCCTTTAACATTGCGCTTGCTATCAGAGAAATCCAGCTAGGCGCAGTTAGTGCCGAGAGTGATGGTTCTGGTGAATTCAGAGCGTTGCAAGGAGTATATTTTGATATCAGAGCGACTAATGGTAATCCTCGTCAATATATACTGTTTCGTGATCGCGACAATGATGGTATACACGATACTAATGAAGCACTTGGTATTCAGGGCTCGATTGATCCACGCTTTGAAATCACACAGATGCAACTAGTGGGCGTAGCTGGGTCTCAAGACAGACTTTCTATAGTCTTTGAGCGACCAAACTTTGACGCCATATTTAATCAGAACAATTCATCAGTATCTACAGCTGCCACTGCCGCTAGAATCAGACTTGGCTTAGTGGGTGCAACCACTGACAACTGTGGTGATGATTACAGAGATATAGAAATCACCTCCGCTGGTCAAATATCAGTGGTAAACTGTTAGTATTATTATGAAATCAATCAGAAAAACAGCTGGATTCACCTTGATCGAAATGATTGTTTCGTTGGCGCTGTTTTCTGTGGTTGTCACCATATCGGTTGGGTCGTTACTCATTTTGATTGCCTCTAACCGGCAGCTACAAGATGAGCAGGCTGTACTAGCCAACCTATCGTTTGCCCTTGATAGTATGACCAGAGAGATAAGAACCGGGAGCGCGTACGTTTGTTTCTCAAGAAGCAATCTGACCTACGGTCCATCCAACCCAAGTCCCTCTAACCCCGCTCCTCATAATAATCCATTTAAGCTCAATCATAATTTAGATTTTGTATTTTCGGATAGTGATGTAAATGATTGTCCTGATGGTCGTGACGGGGATGCTATCCACAGTATCTCTTTTGTCGAAGGAGGGGACAGTATTACCGGATCACTAAATGACCGAATTATCTATTTTCATGATGCCAATGAATCTGCGTTATATCGTCGAATTGGTAGTGATGCTCCACAACGCATTACCTCTAGTGGAGTAGATATTGTTGACGCTGACTTTTTTGTCACTGGGTCAACTGGATTGAATGCGGGAGAGAACACTCAGCCGTCAGTCACTATTTATCTTGAAGCTCAGGTGGCTGGCGTTACTAACCCTAAAACTTACCCGGTGCAAACCACCGTGGTACAGCGAACACTTGATTTATGATGCATCAACCGCCTCATCACCGTTTTGGTACTGGATTTAGCCTCGTTGAAACGTTGGTTGCTGTGGCAATTTTACTCGTCGTTATTGTAGGTCCGATGTCAATTGCTTCACAGGCTAATAGCAGTACCACATTTGCTAATCAGCAGATCATAGCTTACTTCCTGGCCCAGGAAGGGCTAGAATTAGCGCAAAAAGGTCGAGACGATCTCTTGTTACCAGAATTTGCCGCCGTTCCTTTGCCGCCAGCTAGCAATGCTGGGTGGAATGCGTTTGTATCTAATTCTGGTGATTTTGCAGATTGTTTTGCGGGTGACGTCTGTGGTCTTGAAATTAATGATGACGCAGGCGGCAGTGTAGATGTACGTGACTGTTCGAACCCGAGCGAGTGCCGGTTGTATCTTAGTAACACCGCTGGACGTTCTCGTTATACCTATGACGACAGTAGTGGTAACGTTGCAACTGATTATACTCGCACTATCGCTATGACTACAGGTGTCAGTGGTGCCGAGGTGTTGGTAACAGCAACTGTTCGTTGGCGCACAGGCGACCAAATCACCGAGCAGTCAACCACTGCTACTACGTACCTATTCAATGTTTATGGAAGATAACAAACACACACAATCTGGTTTTGCTTTACTGGTCTCACTTATCGTGGTGAGTGTGGTGGTGTCAATTGGATTGGTGTTGCTCGACGTTACCACTAAGCAGCTTCGCCTTTCAAGTAATTCAACTGACTCTGAACTAGCTTTTCACGCCGCTAATGCAGGGATGGAATGTGCACGGTATATCCGTCGCGAGGCCAGGGCTGCTATCGAGGGGGATGAATTTGCTACTCCTTTAGTCAACCCGGGAGGATCGATTAGTGGAATTGGTAGCTGCTTTGGTACCAGTGTTGTTGCCACTGTTGGGAGTGTGGTGGTTGATAATCTTAACGATGGGGATGCTTTTCTGTACCAGTACGAATTCGAATGGGGGACTGAAAGCGATCGTTGTAGCGAGGTAGATATGGTTGTAGCGGCGGCTGATATATTTAACACGCCAACGATTCCTGGTAATGGGGTTACTATCACGAACACAAATATGCGGGCCGCAATACCCGGGTATCCACGCGGGCAAGATCTTGTTTGCCCGCCTGGTTCATTTTGCACAGCCATATCGGTCAAGGGATATAATCGTAGTTGTGCAAGTAAAGACAGTTTTGGTACCGTTCAGCGTGAGGTTCTGCTAGAATTGTAGTCATCATATGACTGCTGACGAAAAACGCTTACAGAAACTGCGAGAGACAATAACCCATCACGCTAAAAAATATCACGAAGAACAAAATCCAGAAATCAGCGATGAGGCGTATGACGCGCTGCTCGTTGAATTAAAACAGCTAGAAGTTGCAGTGGAAGGAGAACAGTCGAGCGGAGTCGCAGACGGATCGCGCGCTAGTAATGCATTTACTAAGGTGAAGCACAAAGTGAAACAATGGTCGTTTGATAATATTTTTTCACAAGCTGAATTGGCCGATTGGGATATAAAGGTTAGCAAGTTGCTCAAGGAAGCTGATCATGTGACAAGTAGCGTGCAGTACGTGGCAGAGCATAAAATCGATGGACTGAAATTAGTTATCGAGTACGAAGCAGGAAAATTAGTGCGATGTAGTACTCGTGGTAATGGTGAGATTGGTGAAGATGTAACTCATACAGCGGTTACAATCGCTAGTTTGCCAGTGGCATTAGCTCAGCCAGTCGACCTCATTTGTGTGGGTGAAGTGTGGCTGGGGGTAAAAGACTTTACTAAGCTTAATGTAGAACGTGAAAAAAATGGCGAGCCTTTGTTTGCCAATCCTCGTAACGCTGCCGCCGGTGGTTTGCGCCAGCTTGATCCAGCCGTAGCGGCCAAACGCAACCTAGCACTTACGGTCTATGATATCGACTTGCTTAATGTACACGGTACGACTGTTCAGCCACCAACCACCCAGTTTGAAGAGTTACAGCTATTAACAGAGCTTGGTCTTCCAACGAGTAAACATGCAGTACTCTGTAAATCAGTTGCGGCGGTACAAGTATTTTATGATAAGGTCGTCCTGGCGCGGGATTCATTCGCTTTTGCGATTGACGGGGTGGTACTCAAAGTTAACGATTTGGCTCAGCAGCGGGTGCTAGGGTATACCGCCAAGGGTCCACGGTTTGGTATGGCGTATAAATTACCGGCCGAACAGACCACTACGGTAGTTGAGGGGATTACGCTGCAAGTTGGTCGCACCGGGAAGGTGACGCCAGTGGCCGAGCTACGGCCGGTTGCAATTGCTGGCTCAACGGTGGCTCGCGCGACTCTCCATAACGAAGATTTTATTGCTGAGTTAGATGTTCGTATTGGAGACACGGTGATTGTTCAAAAAGCGGGAGATATTATTCCTGAGGTTCTATCTGTTGTCCTGTCACTTCGTCCAGACAAAACTAAAAAGTATTCATTCCCAAAAGTTGTTATTGGTTGTGGTGGAGATGGATCAATTGAGCGAATTCCGGGTGAGGCGGCGTATCGGTGTGTGTCACTAGACTCAGATCAGTTGCGACGGCAGCGGTTGTACTATTTTGTTTCAAAAACCGCTTTAAATATTGATGGGGTTGGGCCGCGTATTATAGATCAGTTGCTCGACGCTGGTCTGATTACTAGTGCGGTTGATCTGTTTATCCTCACGGCTGATCAGCTGGTGCCACTTGAAAGTTTCCAAGCAACAGCGGCACGAAATGTGGTCACCGCTATCGCACAGGCTAGTACAGTCGAGCTCTATCGACTATTGATCGGATTATCGATTGATGGCGTTGGGGAAGAGACCGCGCGATTGTTGGCAGATACGTTTGGGACACTTACAAAACTAGAAACTGCTACCGAGTCAGAAATAGCTGAAATTTACGGTATTGGGGACACAGTGGCCCAGTCGGTTCGTGCTTGGTTTACGCTGCCGACAAACCAAGTGTTCATAGAAACCCTCATGCGGCATCTGACCCTAGTTAACCCAGCCGCGCAAAGTACTGCATCAAAGCTACGTGGTCAAACATTCGTACTTACTGGCACGCTCGAACAGTTTACTCGTGACGAAGCAAAAGACTTGATTAGGCGAGCCGGAGGAAAAATAGTCTCGAGCGTATCTAAGAAAACTGACTATGTGCTGGTTGGTCGAGATCCTGGTAGTAAGGCAAAGGCAGCGTATGAGCTTGGCGTAAATATTTTGAGCGAAGGGCAGTTTCAGGAGCTGCTTGGAATCTAGCGACCCTCATTAAATCGTGTTAGGCTACGGTCATGAAACGAGAAGAAATCACCCATTTAGCTAATCTAGCTAGGATTAGCTTGACTGATCAAGAGCTTGATTTATACGGAACAGATTTACCAAAAATTGTAGCGTATGTCAGTACGGTGTCAGATATTGCAGCTGACGAAGCTGACGCTGCACCGATGGTGGGTGCGCGGTACAATGTCCTTCGGCCAGATAATGTGACCAATCAACCAGATCAGTATACCGACGCAATTTTGCGAGAAATGCCTCACACCCAGGGTCGATCAATGGCGGTTAAGAAAATCCTTAAAGCTAAATAAGTATGAAGACAATCACCGAATTAATCGCTGGATTTACAGACGGATCTTATACACCAACTCAGGCTGTTACTGATTACTTAGAGATTATTAAAACTAAGGATCCTGAAGTGCATGCTTTTCTTGCTACCTACGAAACCGAGGCGCTACAGGCAGCTAGTGATGCGACAGCAATGTACGCCGCAGGTAACGTGGTAGACCAGCCACTTCTTGGAGTGCCACTGGCGATCAAAAATAATATTTTAATCAAAGACCAGCTAGCCACCGGTGCGTCGAAAATCCTAGAGAATTACACTGCGATCTACGATGCCACAATAATAGCGCGACTGCGGACTGCGGGAGCAATATTTATTGGTTCAACCAATATGGACGAATTTGCAATGGGTGGTTCGACCGAAAATTCAGCTTTTGGTCCAACGCATAACCCCCATGATCTAGCGAGGGTACCAGGTGGTTCGTCCGGAGGATCAGCCGCTGCTGTGGCGGCAAATATGGTCCCTGCTGCGATTGGTACTGATACTGGTGGGTCTGTTCGTCAGCCAGCCAGTTACTGTGGTTTAGTTGGATATAAGCCGACCTATGGTGCTGTGTCCCGCTATGGTCTGATGGCGATGGGATCGTCGCTTGACCAGGCGGGACCACTAACGCACACAGTTGCCGATGCCAAGCTACTTCACGACGTTATGTCTGGCGTAGATGCGATGGACGGTACGACTATCACACCAGACACCTACCCAACGGTAGAAACAAAACCTACGTACACCTTTGGGGTGCCGCGTAGCTTTATGAAAGACGGTGTAGATCCAGATGTGTTAGAGATTTTTGATGCCCACGTAGAGTCACTTAAGGCCGCTGGTCACAAGGTGGTGGATATTGAATTACCATTGTTTGAGCAAGGGTTGGCAGCATATTACATTGTGATGCCAGCAGAAGTTTCATCCAACCTAGCTCGTTATGATGGTATTCGCTACGGACATTCTGCAGACGGAAAGGACTTGCTCGATGTGTACGAGAAATCACGCGCTGAAGGATTCGGCCAAGAGGTTAAACGAAGAATTTTGCTTGGTACTCACGTGCTTTCCTCAGGCTATTACGATGCATATTACGGGAAGGCGGAAATTGTCCGCCGTAAAATGCGGCAAGAGCTCGCAGAGACATTCAAAACAGTTGATATGATTCTCATGCCAACCGCACCAACACCGGCCTTTTTGATTGGTGAGCAGACTGACCCATTGTCTATGTATCGACAAGACATTTTCACTGTGCCAGTTAATCTAACCGGCGTGCCTGCCATTTCGTTTCCAATGGGGAATGTGAAACGAGAAGGAAGTACGCTACCAGTTGGGGTACAATATATAGCACCACATGCTGGCGACGAACGATTGTTCGATGCTGGAGTGAAAATCTATGATACCTCGCTTTCTCCAAGATAATTACGACCCTCGCGAAGAGCTGATTCCGCGCCCGCCTCCGGTAGAAGGTGATCTGCCAAGCGGCGAAGTTCCTGACGTCTCCACACCTTCGTTTGACGGTAGTAATTTTTTAGGTGATTTATGGGCGTCAATTTTTGGTGGCAATGAATTCTGGGCTTGGTTATTTAGTGCTGGTGCAATCGGCGGGGTCTTGTCCGCGATTTGGTCTGTGTATACTTTTTTTGCGTATCTCGTTAGTTTGATATTCATTGTGTTATACATTTATGCCACCATCAGAAAAGAATATTACGAAGGTTTAATCACTGAAGATGTCCGTAATGCTGAAGCTATTTGGGATGAGACGTACCGAAAAGCTGGCCGCGAAAGTAAGCTGACCGCAATCCATACCCATATAGATTCTGATAATCCAAACGACTGGAAGCTGGCTATTATCGAGGCTGACATTATCCTCGACCAAACCCTAAAAGAGCGGGGGTACGCCGGAAACACGCTTGGTGAGCGTTTGCGTAGCATCACACCCAACCAGCTAGCAAGTATTGATGATGCGTGGGATGCTCACCGGGTACGAAACAAAATCGCTCACGAAGGTCCTGATTTCATATTGACTAAACGTATCGCCGAAGACACTATTGCTAGATACATGAACGTGTTTCGAGATTTTGGTGTGCAGTGATTATTTCGTGACACCCTCAATCGCACCTAGTACCTGTTCTCGAAAATCACTTCCACGCTGCACCTTTACTCTCAGTGTGCCGTAGTGATCGTTATGATTTTTATAGCGTTTTTTACTAGTAGTTTTGATTAAACTAGACTTTGTAAACTGGTGTGGAGGAACATCAGTTAGGTCTGACCAATAGGACTCGACGGATGTGATCCTATTTTGATGAGTGGCATTAATGCTTACCCGTAATGTAAGAGATTCTCTTTGTATAGAAAAAACTGTCTCTAGCCACTTTATATAAAACAATATCATCTGCGGATCACTATTATTGAACCCGAATTCGCGATTACCATTTTTGTAACCCTCGCCCCAATAAAGACCTAATCCAATGCAGTACACATCTCGATCAGTAGGGGTTCCTAACCGTAGTTGCCCAGCCTCTTTATTCAATTTTGTCTTACTTTGTCTCTCGTGTCGTTTAGTTTTAGAGTAATGTAGTAACCCAGCAGCATTGCGATGGCCGCTGGATTTTACTAGTCTTTCGACTGCTTTGTCAGAGAGTACGACATCACGACACCAGACACTCGCAGTACTTTTACTTACTTGTAATTGATCAGCGATTTGCTTAATACTAAAGCCTTTTGTGCGTAGTTGTCTTGCGAGTATTTTTTCACGTAATTTAGCCATGGATCGGAGGTAATTGTACCATACTTCACTATAGACAGGGTCGGTGGTTGATGATAGAATCTTTTTTATCTAGTGATAGATATATAGCGGGGTAGAGGAGAGGTACCTCGGGAGGCTCATAGGTAACTGTGACCCACCATAGTAATATGGTGCGGAAAAATCTTCGAAATTGCTGGAAACCCATAAGAGCTTGATTAGCTACAACGTGACTCGAGAGGGTGGGCGTGAACGCTTAAAATAATCAAGATTTGGCAATCGGCAGCCAAGCCCTCTACAAAGGTAATTATCTGCGTAGACGGAAGGTTCAGAGACTATAATGAAGAATTCCTACTGGCTAGGCCAAGGAATGTGGGATAGTCCATGCCTGTGTGAAAGCATGGGAAGAGCAGAACCTCCAGACCCCGGTTCGATTCCGGGCCCCGCAACAACAATAAGAAAGCACCTCATCTGAGGTGCTTTCTTATTGTGGCTGCAGAGGCAAGAGAGCAAAGCGAACCGATATTCATAGTGATTTGTGTGTCGATTCCAGGCCTGTGACAAGATAATAAAATCGACTGCATCTTTGCCAGTCCATATCATTTCAAAAACAAATAAACAAACAGTTGCGTGGGTAGGTAAGCCAGAATTTAGAAGCTAAATTTCAGACCTCCGCAGATTATATGTACTTTATTATATAAAAAAGCTGCAGTTGAGAACTGCAGCTCTAGGAACTGGTTAAAATGGAACATCATCGCATACTTTTGCTAAGGGTGGAAATATAATCTGCGGCGGAGCAGAACTATTCGTATTTACCAAGCTAGCATTTGGGTGAAGTGCCGTATTCATACGCTGGAACCAACGCCCAGCTCGCTCTGGGCACGTGAACTTGGTTTTTGACCGAATCCGTCTTCCGCCGACGTATACGGTTGCTCGATACACCGTATCCCACTTTCTTTGTATAGGCTCAACGCCTCTGGGCATGCCTTTGTGTTTGGTTTTCTGGGTCACTCTGTCATCCGCGATATTGGCAATATTGTGCCCATGGTTGGTACAGAAAAGATTGTCTTGGCGGCAGTCGAGTGAGTGACCGTTTAGATGATCAACAATAACTCTTCTACCAAGCCTCACTGTGTTGGTTAGCATACGGTGTAAATATACGTAACCTGGAACACCTTGTCGTTTCTCTCTGGCTGTATGTTTTCTCACTGCGTATATTTTGACGATACGACCTGTCTCACGGCACCTTTGAACGTTGGCAGTCCATTTTTGACCAGCGACCTCATCGTATTTTTCTGGTGAAACAATGGTGAAGTATCCGCGTGTTAGAGGGATGACTCCAAACTCTTTGTAGTCAATTCCGTCCCAGCAGTAGCGTTCCACAGTAAACTCGTGGTGTGGATCGATAGGTGTAAGTTCGCTGGTGTCGTCACTGTTGGTTAGAGCGCTGTCAATCGAGGTCTTGTGGGCAGCTTTTTCAAATGCTTCATCTTCACTAAACGCGCCAAAGTCTGACATTGGTGACTCCCTGTTTTGAATTGTTAAGGTTTCTAGCCATAGTATGCCATATATTAAACAGAGTTTTTGTCGGTGGATTTAAAAGCAGACAGATGCACCTTTTGTCAAATGAGAGTCATAGATAAAGTATGGTCCATACATTGCATCAATAAGCAGTGCCGTTCTATATTTAGTTAGGTAGCAGTCTTTGTTCTTCCTCGTAAAAAATTGAGCAAACCAAAAGTATGTAGTGGTATTTCCTTGACTTTACTAAATAAAACAGCAATATGGGTACCAGAAGATCTGAATAAAGTTTAGGAGAATTACATGATAAAAGGTTTTATAGACACGGATCGTGCACGGAACGTGTTCGAGCCGATGCTTGACCTTTATCATAAAGGTCAGTACCCCTACGATCGACCAGACGTTGATCTGCCGCAAAATCTTGTGCCAAAGAAAATTGCGTCCAATGAGTTATTTTTTGCTCTGTTTCTTTTCTACGCATGTTTGTATATGCGAGGAACCGTCGTCAGTAGTGACGCCTTTAAGCAACTCATTCGTCTGTGGAAAAATGAACGATGGCTGTTTGATCCAAAGCAAGTTGTGCGAAGTAACCCTTGGGAAATTGGTTTAATCTTGTTTAATTATATTCCTTGGCGGTTTGATCAAATTGGTCAGTTCTGGTTTAACAACTCAAAGGTTCTGCTCGAAGACTGGGACGGTGATCCTCGGAATATTTTCGCTGACACGGTTGATGAGCAGGTGCTCTACGACCGTATCATTGGACGTAATGGTCATCGTGGTTTTATGGGGTTTAAGATGAAGATGTCTAGTATGCTTAGCTACTTCTTATCAGCTACTGGACTAATTCCGCACAACGACCTATCAGCGCCAGTCGACTTTCATCACTTACGTATCTATTTGTCGGCCATGATGATTGTTCTCTTGGGAACTATGAAAATTCGTTTCGAAGCGGTTGAACATCTGGGTATTGAGTTGGCAAAATGGCTACAAAAAGAGTTTGCACTTACAGCCGTAGAATACGGTGATGTGATCTGGCTCTGGTCGCTTAAGCTTTGTCGTAAAGCTCCATATACCAAAAGTCGGGTGACGTATATGGATGTCAAAATGGCGAATGGGCGAGTTGTCAAAAACAAGAAAGTTCGCGTGCCTCACGAAGTGGACTGGGCAAAACCGGCATACCGCAGGATGCACGATCGTGCTTGTGGAGGTTGTGCAATTGCTTCAAGTTGCAAATACGGTATCCCCGCTGGTACGTATTACGACATTGGTCAGTTTTGGCTGCGTGAGCGCGACAGCCCAGCACAGCTGCTTGATGGTCTTGTACACCAAACCAAGCCTCAGCTCAGCATTCCATCAAAGTTGAGGCGCGTTGCAAAGAGGCATGAAAAGCTTGTAAGCAATGGGCCTGAACCTGTAGAGCAGGGGGTGATGTTCGACAGCCTGCCGATCTTGCGAAAGCCTAAGCATAGTTGAAACTGTATGACCCGCTAAAAAGCGGGTCATTTTATTTACTTTTTTTGTTTTTTTAGTATGGTGATTAATAGAAAGTTGCTCAAACCATAAAGCTAGGAGGCTGTCATGAGTAAAAAACCACTCCCGCCACCTCCGGGGTTTAGGAGGGAAAAGAAAGTGTTTGGAACAAGCAAGCGCTATGTATATCCGTTTGCGGATTCTGACGCTGGTAAACGTGCTCGGCAGCTGCACGGAGAGTTTATGGTTGAGGAGGAAAAACGCTGGGAACATTCGAAGTTGCGTAGGGTTGCAATTAGGCTCGGGACGCAAACAATTCAGAGCCGTCAGCACACACCACAGGCTGTGCGAAATGATGAGGCGATAGGGCTGGGGATGACAATTGCCAGTACCTATCATCCACTGTTTCAACGTCGGTACGTATTGCATCAGGTCTGGGAGCATATGCGCCACCAGCCGCGATACTTTATGAAAATCGATATCGCTGATGCCTTTGGGTGTGTGCACCCTGGTTTCCACGAAAATTTCCCCCGGCCGACAGTCGAAGTTACACAAAATCTTTTTGACTGGGCTGATCACGGATCGTCTGAAGACTGGGACGGGTGGCCGTTTTTTCATCGTGGTACTGGAGGGTTGATTCAAGGTGCGCCCTCGTCGTCTTTGTTATTTGAAAAAGCTTGTGCTCTTAGCGGGCTAGATCAACTGTTGAGAGAAACCGCCAAGTCTCACAATGCAACGGTGACTCGCTATGTTGATGATATTGTTTTTTCACGCAAGCCGTGGGACGATCGGCCGTTTGCTAACCGGATGTATAAGACCCTTAAGAAGAAAATTATGTCTTGTGGATTTGTCGTTAATGAACATAAATCACGTCGGGTCGATACTCGTTTTCAGCCGATTGAGTTCTTAGGAGTTCGAGTGTTGCGTAACCGAGCCAAGGTTCGTCCAGCTTTCTTTGATCGGTTGGGTGCGCAAGGCTTTTTGAAGCAAGGACATCTAGACTGGCTTGACCAAATAGATCAACATCGAGATCTTCTTTGGTTAGAAAGAAATACGTGAGTAGGCGATCAATGATTGCCTACTCATTTTTATAATGTATAGTGCTGTTAGGGAGATCTCGATTGAGCAAAGTACTATTCCATAAATGGAACCCTGTAGTCCGGGGTTATACGGGCTATAGCGACTCGGGTAACCGACCGCTTTGATTCAGCTCCTGGCCGCAAGGTTGTAGGAGTCTGGCACACGACGGGTTTGTGGCCGCCGCCCATTGGGCGGGCGGGTGCTCAAACTCACACCTCGGTTTTATGCGGCAGCTGTTGCTGGGCTCTGCTTGGCATTCTGGTGTGCATTTTCCCTGGAAATCCGAGGTGGTCATCTACTGTTCAATTTTATGGTCTCCCTGATGGCCACTATGATCATTCGTTATTTATGACGCTCCGTTTGAGAGCGTTTTTTATTGTACAACTGGTGAATCCAAATCAGAGAAAAACTCGATGAGGTTATCGACATGCTCGTCAATAGTGATACCAAAATCAGCCACACCATTGATGATGTGCTTGCGGTCGATACCGGGTGCGAATCGCTCTTCTTTCAAGCGCTTTTTGATTGACTTAGCCTTCATGTCGCCAGAGGGAATCGGGTTTAATTTTTGGTAAGCGTAAAATATTCCACAGATCTCGTCGCACGCAATCAAGGCTTTATCAAGCTTGCTAGTGGCGGGGGTAGTGAATCCGTTAAATCCGTTGGCATGTGCCAAGACTGCTTGACCTAATTCGGGAGGATAGTTCCATTCCTTAAACCACAAAAGAGACGGTCCGGGGTGTTCGGTTGGGTATTGGTCATAGTCAATGTCGTGTAGATAGCCAGTTGTGAACCACAGCTGTGGGTCTTGATTAAGCTTTGCGGCGTAGCCTTCCATCGCGGTTGCGACCATTAAGGCGTGAAAGCGCTGGTAGGTGTCTGTAACGTACTCTTCTAGCAGCGCTTTGGCTTCGTCTTTGTTTGGTAGTGACATATTAGTTTTGGTTGTAGTCCCATAAAATTTCTTCAAAATCTTCAATCTGCCCGTTCTCATTTACGACAATGTCTTCGGCAGCGTACATCGCTTGGCGTTTTGTCTCTGCGCCAGCCGGTAGCCAGACTTTTCCTCCGGCATAGACAATGCGGTGATAGGGGATGCTGGACTGGTTTGGTGCCTTGCCAAGGATACCAGTAATACTGCGCGAGGCCATCGCTCCACCACCGGCAGCCTTTGCTAGTGCGCCATAGGTCGTAACGTAGCCCGGTGGGATCGTCAGAGCTAGGTCATATACTCGTTGGCTAAAAGATGTCGGCATGCACAGTAGTTATAACCTTTTTGCGCGCAGAATGGTATAAAGGTGTATATATGCAATGCGTAATTCTAGCGGCAGGGAAAGGAACCCGCCTTCGACCACTTACCGATAATACTCCAAAGCCACTGGTGAAGGTGGCCGGAAAGGCACTGCTTGATCATATTCTTGAAGCATTACCAAGTGCGGTTGATGAAATTATTATGGTAACTGGATACCTAGAAGATCAGCTGCACGAGCATTTTGGGGAAGAATACAATGGTCGTAAGATCACCTACGTACACCAAGAAGAACAAAAAGGAACTGGTCATGCTTTGTGGTTATGTAAGGATTTAATAAAGGGTCGGTTCTTATTTATGTTTGCGGATGATATTCATGGAAAGGAAGATCTGGCTCGGGTAGCTTCATTTTCGCGCGGGATGCTCGCATTGACGACTGAAACTCCAGAACGATTTGGGATTGTCGTTCGCCATCCTGACGGTACATTGGCTGAGTTTGTTGAAAAACCTGAGCATGCACCATCCAATCTAGCTTCGACTGGAGTATTTGTTCTTGATGAACATATCTTTGATTTTGAGCCTACAGTTCTGACAAATGGTGAGTTTTATCATACCGACATGACGCGTGAATATGCTAAAAAATATCCGATTGCTGTAGTGGAGCAAAATCTCTGGATTCCGATTGGTTATCCAGAAGATATTGCAAAGGCCGAAGCTCGGTTGGTACAAAAGTAGTTTGATTCTAGGGGAGGATTATAGTAGTCTATTGCCACTATCCTATGGGTAGTAAAGTAGATGTTGAATTAATAGTTTTTCAATATCACTAAAAAATAATTGTTCGAGAGGCTCGTTGGTTGAAAGGTGGGTTGTGAATAAAGTAATTTATTCACAACCCACCTTGCGCCGACTGCGCTCGAATCATAAATAAAAGTAAACGTTTATTTAGAATCTCACTTGTCGGCGTAGCTCAGTTGGTTAGAGCGTAGCACTCATAAAGCTAAGGTCGGAGGTTCAATTCCTCCCGTCGACACAAATGCTGGATCTGGTTACTATTGTTGGGGTTTTTGGAGCAGCCTTTGTGCTGTTAGGCTTTGTTGGTAATCGCGTCCGTTGGTGGTCTGCAAGCGACCAGATCTATGTCCGGATCAATGCGGTGGGCAGTCTAGTACTGATCGGATATTCGTATTGGATCAGTAGTTATCCTTTTGTGGTCCTCAATGTGGTGTGGCTACTGTTTTCTTTGAAGGACTTGTTTCGATCCAGATAATATTTACTTATGCGTAGTCAAATAGGTAGGGGTTCGATAGATGAAGTATATGTGGTAGCGAAAGTAAAAAATCCCCTGACGGGGACTTTTATATTGCGCGGTCGAAGGGACTCGAACCCTCGACCTTCCGCGTGACAGGCGGACGCTCTAACCAGCTGAGCTACGACCGCGAATGAGGTGCAAATAGAAAAGTTTACTTTTCTATTTTGGCGCTGAATGAAGCGGTCGAAAGAAAAAGACTTTTTTCTTTTCAGTCCGCGAAACATCTAGGACTTCTCGAGGTTTATACTTGCTTCCACAAGTGCCCGAGAGTATAGCGGTTTTTCATTTGTTTGGCAATAGAATTGTGGATTTATTACCAGGGATTTGATATGCTTGCGCCACGCCAACATAGCTCAGTCGGTAGAGCGCATCCATGGTAAGGATGAGGTCCTCGGTTCGATTCCGTGTGTTGGCTCAAACAGGTGGTGTGTGGTTTAACAAAGCAGCAGAGTCCTCTGCTGCTTTGTTTTTTGTTATACTCAACCCATGTCAGACAACTCAGAACTGCAGACACGCATTGCCGAAATTGAGGCGGCTCAACTACGGCCAGATTTTTGGAACGATCCAGCGGCTGCGCAAGCTATGTATAAAGAGCTAGAAGAGCTCAAAGATGCGGCGCAAGGGAAAGGAAAGTACGACCGTAATGATGCCGTAATTACGATTGTGGCCGGGGCTGGTGGTGATGACGCAGAAGACTTTGCTCGCATGCTGGTTGAGATGTACCAAAAATATGGCGAAAGTATGGGTTGGTCAGCTGTCGTGCTCGACAGTAATACCAATGATCAAAACGGTTATCGCAACATCACGTTTGAGCTACAAGGTAAAAACGCCTACGGTACGCTACAAAACGAGTCAGGGGTACATCGGCTCGTGCGGATTTCTCCATTTAACAGTAATGGTAAACGACAAACCTCGTTTGTTTTGGTTGAGGTTTCGCCACGGGTTGCAGATGTGACTGACTTTGCACTTGATGAAGATGATTTAGAAATCAGTTTCGCTCGATCTGGCGGAGCCGGTGGTCAAAACGTTAACAAGCGAGAGACTGCCGTGCGGATTGTGCACCTGCCAACTAAAATTTCAGTGAACATCTCTTCTGGTCGTTCACAGCTGCAAAATCGTGAAGAAGGCATGACCCTGTTGGCCGGCAAGATTTTTGCCTTTGAAGAAACCCAGCGCAAGCGAGAGATGGAAGGATTATCAGTTGAAAAAAGCCTCAAGATCGAGTGGGGAAGCCAAATTCGTTCGTACGTTCTTCATCCGTACCAGATGGTAAAAGATCACCGCACGAACACCGAAACGAGTCAGGTCGATAAAGTTTTGAACGGAGATATCCAGATGTTTATTGACGCTTCGGTATCTGCTAAATAGCGTGATATACTGTCCGGTATGATTTACTTTGATAACGTTTCAAAGCACTACAGCGATGGACGTGCGTCTGGTCTTGAGGAAATTACTTTCCAAGTAGACCCAAAAGAATTTGTTTCTATTGTTGGTCATTCAGGAGCTGGTAAAACCACGCTGCTTAAAATGATCATCGCCGAAGACAAACCCTCGTCCGGTAGTGTATTCTACGAATCGCTCGATATTCACCGCATCCCTAGGTCAAAGCTCCCAAGTTTCCGTCGCAAGATCGGAACAGTTTTCCAAGACTTCAAACTCCTCCCACACAAAACTGCCTACGAGAATGTCGCGTTTGCTATGGAAGCTAATGGACGCACTGACGCTGAGATTGCCGAAAACGTCCCTCAAGCATTAGCCTTGGTTGACCTCGAAGACAAAGCTTTCAACTTCCCACACGAGCTATCAGGTGGAGAAAAGCAGCGCGTAGCGATTGCGCGAGCGATTGTTAATCAACCCGACATTATCATCGCCGATGAGCCGACTGGAAACCTCGATCCCATCGCAACCTATGAAGTTGTGCAGATCTTACGTAAGATCAACGATCTGGGTACAACCGTTATCATGACTACTCACAATAAAGGTGTGATCGACGAGATCGAACGTCGGGTGATCACCATGGACGAAGGTCGGATTATTCGGGATGATGCTAGTGGTAAATACGTCTTATAATTTTTATGTTAACTGGATTACGTCGAATAGTACGAGCGGGATTTGTTGGGTTTTGGCGCAATGCGTATGTGTCGTTGGCGTCGGTATTTGTGATGACTGTGGCTTTGTTTGTGATTGGTATGACGATGTTTGTCGATGAGTTGTTGACTACGTCACTTAATACCATCCAATCAAAAGTCGACATTAACGTGTACTTTGTGCCCGATGCATCAATCGACGAGATTGATCGGATTCGATCCTCGGTAGCAGCCTTGCCAGACGTGGAGGCAGTAACATACACATCACGCGAAGACGCGCTTGAAGAATACCGTGCTCGAAACCAAGACAACGAGATTGCTTTGCAGGCACTTGAAGAATTAAATGAAAATCCACTAGGAGCAACCATCGCTATTCAAGCCAAAGAAACGTCGCAATACGAGCGAGTTGCACAATACCTGGATGAGCAAAAAGCCCAAGAAGAAGTCGGAGCACCCGTTATTGATGTAATCAACTTTAACCGAAACAAAGACTCAATCGACACGCTGACAGCTATTATTAATGCTGTTGAACGCTCAAGCTTCGTTGTATTGATTGTGTTACTGATTGCCGCTACGCTGATTACCTTTAACACGATTCGATTAGCGATTTACACCTCGCGCGAAGAGATTGCTATTATGCGCCTGGTTGGGGCTAGTAACATGTTCATTCGAGGCCCGTTCATGCTCCAAGGGGTCATGTATGGGTTCCTCGCAGGACTACTTACGCTAGCGTTATTCTACCCAATCTTGATTTGGATTGGTCCAGAAACTGCAGCTTTCTTTGAAATCAACCTTCTTGATTACTACCTAGAGAACTTCCGTGAAATCTTTGGCATCATCGTGGGTATCGGAGTAGTGCTTGGACTATTTTCAAGTACACTCGCTATCGCACGCTACTTACGAACTTAACCCTCACTTATTATGGCTACCCGCAAGAAATCAACGACCAAAACTGCAACTAAGCCAGCTGCCAAAAAAGCTCCAAAGAACCCGAAGTACATTTTTATTGTC